>Ga0137418_10000122_pt1 | contig 57213 bp, 40 predicted proteins | sample CZODoug3_1_2_16f_FD_122242 | JGI IMG/M metagenome (GOLD analysis project Ga0137418, IMG submission 122242) | Vadose zone soil fungal communities from Angelo Coast Range Reserve, California, USA - CZODoug3_1_2_16fungal (Hybrid Assembly) | ecosystem: Environmental > Terrestrial > Soil > Vadose...
GGCACGCCACCTCAGACTTGTACCGTGGCTGCTGGCAGTGGCACTGCGACAGCCAATGTCACCACCGTCGTTGTAACGTGCACCACAGGCACCCAGGCCATCGGAGTAACGGTTGCCGGCCTTACGGGCACCGGCCTGGTTCTGCAAAATGGCACCGAGTTCCTTACGATTACCGGGACCACTACTACGTCCCAGTTCAAAACTGCCATCCCATTCGGTCAAACGTATAATGTCACGGTTTCCACACAGCCAACCAGTCCGGCGCAGACCTGCACAGTCACCGGCGGCAGTGGCACATCCACGGCAGGCGTATCCATCAATGTTCAGGTCACCTGTTCTCTTGGAACGCTCTCCATTGGAGGCTCGGTTTCCGGATATTCCGGAGGTACCGGTTTTGCTTTGCAAAACAACGGTGGCGACACTCTAACGATTACGAAGAATGGCGCATTCACATTCCCGACACTTGTCCCCGTCAACGGAGCCTATAAGGTTACGGTTTCTTCGCAACCTTCCGGTCCCAACCAAACCTGCACCGTGAGCTTGGGCACCGGGACGGCCACAGCCAATGTTACTAACGTAGCGGTGGTATGCCCGGCTGTCTTCCATCCCATCAACGTCAGCGTCGTGGGAGTCTTGGGCGCCAATGGCGCCATGCAGTTGCAGGACAATGGCGGCGACAATCTTGTGACCCCCAAAAATGGCAACTACGTTTTTGCCACGCCCATCGCCCACGGCAGCGCATATGACGTTAATATATTTGTTGCGTCGGGCACCCAAGGGGAAGGTTGCATCCGCTGGGATTTTAGCGGTACCGCTCTCTCGACCCCGGTGAGCCCCATCCCCGTCATGGATTGCGGTCACAATGATTGGACATGGATGGATGGCACTAATACGGTCGATCAATTTGGAAAAACTCCGCAACCTCCTCCGCCACCAACGCTTCCTCCTCCGCCAGCACCGGGCATCCAAAAACTGTCTCCGCTCTCAGGCTTTGCGGGGACGCCGGTGACCATCACCGGAGTAGGCTTTGGAGCGCTTCAAGGGGCGAGTACGGTCACTTTCAATGGAGTCACTGCGGGAGCAGTGACAAATTGGAGCAACAATAGTATCACGGTCTTGGTGCCCGGCGGAGCTACTACCGGAGGCGTGATTGTCACGGTGGGAGGGATGGCCAGCAACCCAGTGAGCTTCACCATACCAACGTGTCCCCCGCCAATCGGCGACACCCCAGGAGGGACTCAGTATTCATCGACTTGGACTGACATCAGCGGCAACCTGTGGCTCTTGACTGGTGTTGGGTTCACCAGCACGACGTCGCCTCTACTCTCGACCTTGCCAGGATATTTCAACGAGCTGTGGGAATTCACGGGAACTGGCAATTACGGAGGCAGTTGCGGGAATCTGTGGACGCTAGTAACGCCTTCGGGCTCCACCCCTTCGGGGCGCTGGGGCGCAGTCACTTGGACCGACCCTGCCACCGGCCACCTCTGGCTATTCGGCGGCCAGGACGGCGGCTTGGCGTTCCTGAACGATTTGTGGGAATTCAACATTGCAACGAAAACTTGGACGTTCCATGCCGGCGGCGGGAACCAGCCGGGTGTCTATGGCACGCAGAACGTGCCCGCGGCCCTCAACTTGCCAGGTGGACGCTGGGGAGCGAGTGCCAGGCTCGATGCTTCCGGCAATTTTTGGTTGTTCGGAGGATTTGGCTGCGACTCGACGGGACCCAACTGCTCGAATCTCTTGCTGAACGACCTCTGGAAGTATAGCGGCGGGCAATGGACTTGGATAAGTGGTTCCATTACGGGTAATTCGGCTGGCTCCTACGGCACCCAAGGCTCTACGGCCGCCACCAATCAACCTCCGAGCCGTCAAGCATCCGCTGCTTGGATCGACAACACTGGGAATTTCTGGATGTTTGGTGGATTCACCAGCGGCACAAACGGCTTCAATGACCTCTGGAAGTTCGATACCGTAACTACTAAACAATGGACCTGGGTGAACGGATCCAAGGGGGCAACCAGCACTCCCGGAAACTACGGAACCCAGGGAATTGCGGCTGCTACCAACGTGCCCGGAGCGCGGTGGCTCTCCGCCGCTTGGAGTGACACCCATGGAAACCTCTGGCTTTTTGGCGGGCAGGGCTTCGATGCCACAGGAAATGGCTCACTCGGTGACCTTTGGGAGTTCGCCCTCAGCACCACAACAGATCCGGGAAACCCAGCGACGATTGCGTTGAATCAATGGACTTGGATTAAAGGACCCAATGCTGTCAGCCAGCCAGGTATTTACGGTCTACCTTCCGACCCCACGGTCTGGCCCCATGTGACGAACAACCCCGGAACTCGCTGGGCTCCGTCTTACTGGACTACCACTGCTGCCCAAAATGGGCAGGAACAGACGTTCTGGATGTTTGGCGGCGAAGGCTTCGATGCCACAGGATCAAGTGGACATGGCTTTAGGCTTCTCGACGACCTGTGGCGCTATTTGCCGTATCCTTGATTCTTTTCGCGATTCTTCTCTTCTAAACCAACAAAGGCCGGAGGCCCTGACAGGGTCTCCGGCCTTTTTCTTTTCTCCGCTCCGTTCCCCGCCCGTGGCCCAGCGCCGCGCTCGCGAAGTGATTGCACCCTCCTGCAATCACCGTTACTAAAACTGTAAATTACTTTTTAAAATTTCCTCCCATCACGCCAGGAAAGTGATATGTTCAGGGCCAGTTTGTTGGTTCCGCCTTTCGCCCCCCAACCACAAACCGTTCGATAACTAGATAGCGGCTGGTCTGGCTACGCGCTTGAAAACGCTGTCTAAACGGAGATTTTTGCATGCGCATCTTGCTGTACAACCCCGATAACGGGGTCACGCGTAATTTCATGCCTCATCTCTGGATGTTCCTGCTCCAGGCCTTGACTCCTCCCGGCCACGAAGTCGTGCTCATCGACGGCAACGCCCAGCCCATGGACGAAGCCGGCATCGCTCGTTTTGTGCGTGAACAAAACATTGGACTCGTCGGCATTGGCGCCATGACTCGCATGATCGCCAAAGCCTACCGCATGGCCGACGCCATCCGCGCCGTGGGTGTCCCCGTCGTCATGGGCGGCCCTCACGTTACCGAAGAAGCCGACGAAGCCCTCGGCCGCAACGGCGGCCCGCGCCACGCCGACGCCGTCGCTCTCGGCGAAGCCGACGAAACCTGGCCCAGGATCGTCGCCGATGCCGAACGCGGCCACCTCAAGGATATCTACGCTCCGGTCGACGCCTTCGGCCAGGATAGCAAACCCAGCCTCAAGGAATATCCCGCAATCCCCTGGGACAAAATTGACCTCGCCCAATTCAATCTCATTCCAAAAATGGTGAAAAACACGCTTCAGCGCATCGGCGAAGGCTGGGGCACCTTCCGCATCATTCCCATGGAGTCTGGCCGCGGCTGCCCGTATGGCTGCGAATTCTGCACCGTCACCGGTTTCTTTGGCGACTCCATCCGCTTTCGCACCAACGAAAGCGTGGTGAATGAACTGCTCCTCTTGAAAGCGCGCGCGAAAAGCGAAGGCGGCCAGATCGCCGTCTTCTTCATCGACGATAATTTCGCCATCAACATCAAGCGCACCAAATCTTTGCTCCGCGACATCATCGCCGCTGGCGCCCAGGTCCATTGGGTCGCGCAGATCAGCGCCAATCTTTTGCGCGATGAAGAACTCGTGGACCTCATCGCCGCCTCCGGCGGCAAGTGGGTCTTCATCGGCATGGAGTCCATCGATCCCACTAATCTCGCCGACGTCAACAAGGGCTTCAACAAGCCCGGCGAATATGCCGCCGTCCTTCAGCGCCTCGCCGCGCGCAACGTTTACGCCATCACTTCCTTTATTTTCGGTATGGACAACGACACCGTCGGCGTCGCCGAGCGCACCCTCAAAGAAATTCGCACCTGGCCCGCGGGTCTCCCCATTTTTGGTTTACTCACGCCGCTTCCCGCCACCCCGCTTTACAAAAGGCTCGAAGCCGCCGGACGATTGACGCGCCCCAAGCATTGGCAGGAGTTCATCCCCTTTGCCATGGCCCACACTCCGCTGAAAATGACCATCGAAGAAGCTCACGCTGAAGTGCGAAAGGGCTGGGCCAATGCCTACAGCCCGGAGGCCATGGCGCAAGCTGTCGACTCGCTCAAGGACAAGCCGCTCGGCTACCGCATCAACATCTTCATCGCCCGCATGTGTTTCCGCGGAATCTATTTCCCGCAGATGGGTCCTTTGTCCTGGCTGAAATTGATCTTCCAGAATCGCCGTACAATTATTGGCCTCGTCAAAGAAGGATTCGCCACTTGGCGCGGCCGGCCCAGCAGCCCCCTGCCGGTAGCCGAGGAAAGCTTTCAAACCGGAGTCGGCGCCACCTAGCGCTTGCGTTTTGCGCTGCATCCATAACTTACTGCGTTCAGCCCAATTTGTCTCCGCCCCCGCCAATTTGGAGGCTGTTTTTGTTGGCCTGTCAGGTACACACTCTTCCTCATGAAATCCACCAAGCCCGCAATACTCGGCCCCCAGACAACGGCCATCCATGGCGGGGAACCCAATCGCCGCGGCGTTAACGGCCCCATCGTTACCGAAATCATCCGTTCGTCCACATTTACTTTTACTTCCACCGAACAAATGAAGCTGTGGGCCGAAGGCAAGAACAAAGCCTACATCTACACCCGTTACGGCAATCCCACGCTCACCGTGGCGCAAAACAAAATCGCCGCTCTCGAAGGCGCGGAAGCCGCCATTGTCACTTCTTCCGGCATGGCCGCCATCTCTTCCTCTTTACTCGCCGCTCTCAAGGCTGGCGACGAAGTCATCACTACCGCACAAACCTACGGCGGCACCTATCGTTTGATGCGCGATGTTTTCCCCAACATGGGCATCACCGTCCGCCAAGTCGGCACCGATCTCGCCGGCATTGAAAATCTTCTCTCGCCTCGTACCAAAGTTCTTTACATCGAAACGCCCACCAATCCCACTCTTCGCCTCGTCGATATTCACAAAGCCGTGGCCTTCGCCAAGAAACACAAACTCGTCTCCATCATTGACAACACTTTCGCCACGCCAGTGCTCCAGAATCCTATCGCTCTCGGTTATGACATGGTCGTTCACAGCGCCACAAAAGCTCTTGCCGGCCATTCCGACATCATCGCCGGCGTGGCCGTCGGCAACGCCGAGTGGATGGAGCGCGTCCGCCAAATGATTATCTATCTGGGCGGCTCCATGGATCCCGGCGCGGCGTATCTATTGATTCGCGGCATCAAAACTCTCGGCGTCCGCGTCGAGCGCCAGTGTGAAAACGCCATCGCCGTCGCAAAATTCCTTGAGAAACATCCGAAGGTCGCGCGCGTCCATTATCCCGGCCTCAAATCGCACGCCGATCACCAACTCGCCAAGAAACAAATGCGCGGGTTCGGCAGCATGCTGGCGTTTGATATGAAGGCCGGATTGCCTGCGGCGCGGCGTTTCTGCGATCGCGTGAAGCTGTTTCTGCTCGCGGCAAGTCTGGGCGGAGTCGAGTCTCTGGTGATTCTTCCGATTTACAGTTCGCACTACAATATGTCGCTCGAGGAATTGCAGCGCGCCGGCGTCAGCCCCGGCACCGTGCGCGTTTCGATTGGTTTGGAAGACAAAAAGGATTTAATCGAAGATTTGAATCAAGCGCTCGCTTAGTCCGCGCCGGCACCGCCGTTTTTCTTCCATCCCCGGCGTGAACCCGTGCTCCGTCATCTGCGCTAGCCGGATCGATTCTAAGACTTCGAAACCAGGACCGCCGAACCCCATTCATCCTGCGCGGGTAGCAGTGACTTCACGATGTCTTCCAGTTCATGCGAACTGTTCACATGCTCTGGATAATTGTGCGCCGTGATGTCGAACGCCAGTTGATGCTTGGCGCGGATTTCCTGCAGCTCTTCTTGCAGTCGCACCGCAATCCGCTTCGCATTTAGCACGTCGGTTCCTGGAAGGACCAACGCGAACAAATCCGGTGCGAGGCGGTAGACCGAATCCGTCGGCCGTAGTTTGCGCGAGATCGCTTTCGCCGCATCGCCCCACGCTTCCGAGCTGGGCTCCGTTTTTGCCGCGCTTGCCGGCTTGGCCTTTACCAGCAATAGCGAAAGTGTCTTCTTCATGCTCATGGCCCTCCGGTACTCCATCGTCAGCCGGTCCCAGAAATGATTCTGGTCGGGCATGGTTTGGAGCAAATCCACGCTGGCCTGGTGCTGTAGGGTGACGTTGCGGTCCAGCTCTGCCAGCACGCCCTGCTTCAATTTGCGCACCGTCCGTTGGTGTTCCAGTAGGTAGCCGACAAACAGCACCGTCAACGCGCAAAATCCAAAAAACGCCACACGCAGCGTCCACTTGTTTCCCACCGGGTGAATAAACACCAGCGGGTACATGAACACCGCCAGACCAGTGGCCTGCACCACCACGTACGCAGCAGCCAATATCGTGAGCTGCAGTTCGCGCCGTTCAAGTTTGTCCAATTCCGAGCGGTTCAGCGTTCCCATATCGTTCTAAGTGGCGATCCCAGTGCCTACCCTGTCCTGTTCGGGGTCGACCTTCTTACTCTCCCGTCAGCCAATAGTCCTCAATGCGAGGCAAGCTTCGCCCCGGACCTTCCTTCTATCGTCTGGCTCCGACCCGCATTACACAATGGCCGCCAAGTACTGTGTAGCCGATTTGCCACTGTCCTTCTTGTGGAGAATGAGACTCGGCGCGGAGCCAACGGGCGCGCGAAGCACGCGGCCTCTTGCCCATTGATATAGATTTATGGTATATATCATGGAGAAGAGAGCTCCTATGGCCAAAAGTGGTGTGGCGAAATTGTTTCGCAACGGGCGCAGCCAGGCCGTGCGCCTGCCGAAGGAATTTCGCTTCGAGGGCGATACCGTGCGCGTGCGCCGCGTTCCCGAGGGCGTTCTGCTCGAGCCAATAATCTCCGATCCTAAAGAGTGGTTCGCGGCAATGGACAAGATCGGCGGGGACCCGTTACTAAAGAAGGGCCGGAAACAACCGCCTACACCCCGCCGGAAGATTTTCGACTGAGACATTACGATGGGGTATTTGCTGGACACCAATGCGTGTATCGCCTTGATCAATCGCACATCGGAGCCGGTTCGCAAGCGATTCTCGAAAGCAGTGGAATCGGGCGAGCCGGTGTGGGTAGCGTCGGTGTCGCTGTACGAACTTTGGTACGGCGTGGCAAAGAGTGTCCAGACGGAAGCGAATACGCTGCGCTTAGAGATGTTTCTCGCGGGCGCAGTGCGAGTGCTGGAATTTGGGGAGGAGGACGCGCGATGCGCGGGTGAAATCCGAAACAATTTGGAACGGATCGGCAAACCCATTGGAACGTATGACTTGTTGATCGCGGGACAGGCTCTAAGCCGCAAACTGACGCTGGTCACCGCGAATACCAAGGAGTTTGCCAGAGTGAAAACCCTTGTCTGGGAGGATTGGGGCAAAAGCTAAAGGATAGCCACCAGTGCGTTCTCCAGTGCAAAGAACGCGATCAATAACTACAGGACACCAGGCAGGAGTTTCACGCTGGTTTACTTTGTCACGAAGATCGCCTACCTGCCCTTAATACAGAGTCCTAAGCAGAGCCTCGATTTCTCTTAATTCCTCCTTGAATTTTCTCGTAGTCGTTGCCAATCCGACGCTTTGCGCATGAGCAATGGCTAGGTCGGCATGCTGCGCCGCGTAATCAACCAGTTGGGCATGACGTCGTAACTCTTCATTTAGGAGCGGTCTTACTCTCGCTCTGTCTTCCTCGCAAGATAAGAGAGTATATATTTTAACGATTGACGATGCAGAGCGGAGAGTGTCAGCTAGATGGCCAGCTTCGGCTTCGACGGTCACAGAGTTACTAAACTCTGCGTCGTTTGCGATGTTCGCCCTAGAGATGCTATGGAAGTCTTTGGCGTAATCGTTCATTCGCGCGGACTTATCTTCCAGCTTTTCCCAGGTAAGCTTGTCCTGCGCTTGAGAGCTGTTTAGCAGAAGGCTTGCCGTGAATATTAACAGGAAGCTACGAGACATCGGACGGGGCATAATTCCTCCGATTAGACGTAAGTTGATGCTACCTCCGAGTCTTCTTCGAGAGTAGCAGTTAGTCTACAAGGTCCGGGGCGACTCCTGCATTGCGAATAGTGCATTGCTCAGATGAAGTTCACTTGCGACTCTTCGCCGGGTGCCGCATACGCCGTTTTTTGCATGTGCGGGTTTAGAGTCAACTTCATCTGGACATCAATCTCTGCGAAACGTGCGAAGTGCCGCTTTTTGAAAGGACTTGGCTTCCGCCCGGCCGGCCTTAGCGACGGCAAAGAATTCCGCATCTTCTGCCCCAAGTTTGTCGTATTGCTCCTGAATCATCGCCCGGCGCAGCAGCTCATTGACGCGTTCGCTGGCCGAGACATCGCCCTTGGTCTCTTCGACGTATTCGATGAGAGTCGTTTCGATGGTGAAGCTCTTAGCCAATCTCATATCTTTTCTCGCATGTTTCATACCATAAGCGGCCCCATTCACGCCGCTAGTGACGCAGGGAGCGGCGCCAGGGACGCGTGAAATTGAGCAGGGCAAACCAAGCGGGGTGCCATACGTCGTAGAAAAGCATGCGCCCGGCTTGTCGCACATAGCGCTTTGCGGCGGACCAGTGGCGCAACGTGTTCGGCCTCAGCTTTTCGGGCGGCAGCACTTCCGTGGCGTCTGCGATGGTGCGCAGGTGCCGCCATCCTCCTGCAAGCTGCCCGTTGAGCCCGGCCTCTTCCCCGCTCCAGACGCCGGCCTTCCCTTGCGGATGGTAGTTGTAGTCATGATTCTGGTGCACCGCCATCACCGCGCGAGAAGCATCAATCACCGGCTTGCCCGCATCCAGCGCTTTCCACACCAGCCAGTTGTCCCAGAAGACCCGCAGCACAAACGGGGGCATGTCCGCTCCATACAGCCCGCGCGTAAACGCGAAGTAATCAATCCATTCCGCTTTGCACTGTCGCCCGCTGCGCAGCGCGAGTCCCCTCAATTCCGCTTCCCACTCTGTCGTTTTTCCATCCGCGCGGGCGAACGCCAGCGGCGTGGTAACGTCCGTATCCCAGCGCCTCCCCACCATCAAGAATTCCCGGTGCATCGCGCGCACTCGTTCAACCGCCCGCCAGAAATCCTGCATCAATATAATGTCGCAATTGATGTAGCAAAGAATCTCGTGCCGCGCGATGGCCTGCGCCCGCGCGAACATGTAGTCCAGCCGCTTCGTCCCCCACGCATTTCGCTCAACGTGCGCCTCGTGCCGCAGCCCGAACTCCTGCGCGACCTCAGCGGCGCCTTCGTCGTCACCAAACAGAATAATTTCGACATCCGGATGCAGTGCCTTCCAGGATTGCAGCGCGTTGCGCTCGATGATCCCGCTGTGCCCGCGGAACGCCTTGGCGGTGCTAAAAATAGTTAGCATATATCTTATGTCTGTCTATTCTAGATAACGCCAGAGGAATATATCATTGTATTTACTGAAGAGCAATACAGGCTGGAAGTGAAAATGGAGAGGTTGCGGCAATCCAAGAGCGGAGCACCCGAACTCAGTCGGCGCTTGAAGAAACGCTGACAGGCTTCGCGGCGCTGCCGCCGAAGCCCAACTTTACGTAGTGAACTCCATCGACGCCATCCAGGTGGCTCAATGCCCGCCAGCAATCTATCACCACTCGCGGCTCTGAGTGGCCGGGACGTGCCCACAACGCTGCTTGCAACTCGCGGAATTCTTGCCAGGGAGTTGCCAGAACAACTACCCCCGACTCCGCGATGCATTCCTGCGCCGACGATGCCATTCCAATGTTCTTGTAATTGCTGAGTGCGCGCGTGGCATCACCGGACGGGTCGTAAACAATCACTGGAAGATTTGCCGAAGAAAGTTCCTGCGCCAGCAAAAGTCCAAAGGATTCCTCCACAACATCGGTATTCGGCTTGTAGGTCAGGCCGAGAATCCCGATGACATCGTCGCCAACGCGATGGCTCTTTACAGTTTCCGCCAGGACCTTAATCTGCGCGCGATTGAAAATATCCGTGGCCTCCGCGAGCCCGGAGGAAGCGCCGACGCGAGCAGCCAGCGCCGCGAGCGCGCGGTTATCGCGCGGAAAGCACGGCCCCCCGTAGCTCACCGCGCCCTTCAAATATTTTGCGCCGATGCGCGTATCCAGGCCCAGCGCGTCTGTGACGACATTCACGTCCGCGTCCGGCAATTTTTCGCAGAGCCGCGCGAGCATGTTGGCGTAGCTGATTTTGGTGGTGATGTACGTGTTGACGGAGAGCTTGGTGATTTCCGCGTTGATCCAGTTCATGCGCGCGAACGCTGGAGAATTTTTGCACGTGCGCTTGTAGATTTCGCATAAAACATCGCCGGCGTGCACGTCGGATTCTCCAATCAAGAGAAAATCCGGACTGTAGAAATCGCGGATCACCGTCCCCAGCGCGATGAATTCCGGGTTATAGCACAATCCAAAATCCACGCCGCAGCGTTTGCCGCTGGCGTACTCGAGCGCTGATTTAATGGGGCCCCCCATGGATCCGGGCATGACCGTGCTGGTGATTACGACCACGTGGTACTCGGACTTGGTGCGCAGCGCGCGGCCAATGGATTCGCACGAAGGAATCGCGTAGCGCAGGGAAAAACCGCCGTCCGCTTCGCTGGGTGTCGCCACCACCACAAAAGTCGCGTCTGACGCGTTCACCGCGCCTTCGATATCCTTCGTTGCGGAGATGCGTCCGCCGGATTCGGCGAGCAATTCCGCCAGGCCCGGTTCATGGACCGGAGGCACGCCGCGGCTTATGGCGTCCACTTTTTGTGGATTGAGATCCACGGCGTGCACGGTGAATCCGCGCGCAGCAAAGCAAGCGGCCATGGGCGCGCCGAGCTTGCCTAATCCAATCACCGAAACGGACGAAAGCATACGTCTCCTGGTCCTTCGCGAAGAAGGCTGGGAATAAGAGAGAACCTTTAGTTTAGCGCGGGAGAAGAAAAGAAAATAGAAATTAGAGAATGGAAATTAGAAAAAACAAAAAAGAGGAAATGCGAGAATCCGCAGGCTGGGAGCGCTCGAATGCCGGAAAAAATCAGGCTTTTTCGGCGGGCGGCGATCGCGTGGCCGCGCTTGTCTCAGCGCGGTGCGCGGGGGGCGCTGGCATTTTCGGCGCCGCGCGCAGCAGGCGCGCGCAAACCGAGGGCGGTGCGCAGGGGGCGGGTCCAATTCAGTGCGGCAAAAGAAATGGGTTGCCACACGTCATAATAAAAAAATCGTCCGACAGCTTGGCAGCGGCGCTTTGTTTCGGCCCAGTGGCGCGAATTGTTGGGGCGCACCCCCCCCACCCCTAGGGTCTCGGTGGCATGGGCGATGGTGCGGAGGTGGGCCCACCCGCCCGCCAATTGGGCGTTGCGGGCGGCTTCGATGCCGCGCCAGACGCCGGCTTCGCCCTGGGGGTGGTGGTTGTAATCGTGGTTCTGGTGGACGGCGAGGACGACGGGGGTGGCGTCCACCACGGGCTTGCCGGAGGTGAGGACTTTCCAGACGAGCCAGTCGTCCCAGTGGGTACGGCCGATGGCGAAGGGCGGGAGGTCCGGGCCATAGAGGCCGCGGGAGAAGGCGAAGTAGTCGATCCAATTGGGGGGCCGGGTCTTACCGGTGCGAGCGGCGAAGTCGCGGAGTTCGGCTTGCCAGGTGGAGCGCTCGAAGGGCCAGGGGCTATGAATATCGACGTCGGTGCGCTGGCCAACCATGAGGAATTCCTTGTGGGCGGCGGTGACGGTGCTGAGGGCGCGGGTGAAATCGTCGAGGAGGAGAATGTCGCAATTGACGTAGCAAACGGCGTCGTAGCGGGCGAGCTGCTGGGCCTGGAGGAAGACGGAGTTGAGGAGGATGGTGCCGAACTCGTTGCGGTCCACGTGGGGCTCGTGGCGGAGGTGGAATTCGCGGGCGACCTCGGCGGTGCCTTCGTCGGTGCCGAAGAGGATGATCTCGATTTGGGGATGGAGGCGCATCCAGGACTGAATGGCGTTGCGCTGGATGACGTCGATGTGCCCTTTAAAGGCCTTGGGGATGGTGAAGAGGGTGAACACGTCTTAAGGATAGCAAAAGATCGTCGGAACGTCGGGAAAGATCGTCTGAACGTCGGAAAGATCGTCAGAACGTCTCAGCGTCGGAACGTCTGACGAAGAGAGGTCCTTCACTCCCGATGGTCGTTCAGGATAGACATGCTTCGTCGCATGTCTAGTTAACAATAACTGGGACCCCCTCCCCGGTTTTTCCTAAGTGTTGATTCTAAAGGAAGATAAAGTCTTTTAGAATGAACACTTCTAGAAGTGTTCATTCTAAAGGGAGTTACAGGCGATTTTATAGGACACTCCGCACAAGTGTTCATTCTAAAGGGCGTGAAGCGGGGGCGCGAAACAGTCGAGAGGTGGAAGGTTAGACGAGAATTTGATTCGACGTACACGAAACAGACTATCACAAAATGTGGATACTGTCAATGCCAATTTACTAATGTATTAAAGATAAAGGATTTAGAGCAAGAGAGAAGCGGAGAAGAGGGAGAAAAGAAGAGGGGGAAAGCGAAACTAGAAACTAGAAAGCAGAAACTAGAAATGGGAGAAAAGAAGAAGCAGATCCCTCCGCCGCGGCGGTTCGGGATGACAAGCGTGGGATAGGAGAGGGCAGGCCGCCTCGGAAGGCGGCTTACAAAGAGAGGGGCCAACGCGCCGATAGGGATATCGGCCCGCCACGGCGGACAGGCGTTCCCAGGGGGATTAGGCGGGGTGGTGGTGGAGATGTTTGTGGGGGTGATTGCCGAGCCGGGAGCGGAAGAAGCGGCCATCGCAGTCCTGGCAGCGATACGGGCTGGTTGAGCGGAAGTAGTGAAGGAACCACTCCTGCAGGCCTCTTCTTCTAGAACGATAGATTCTGTCGCAGCCACAATACGGGCAAAGGGGAGAATGATTCTTAGTGATGGGTTCGTCCATGGTAACGTCCTCTCCGACAAGGTCGGAGTCTTCAATAGCCTGCGCGACGTTATTCTAAACCAGAAAGCAGAAAGTAGAAACTAGAAATGGGAAAAGGCGGAAGCAGGGAGAAAAGCGCCGGGCTGAAGCCCGGCCTCTACAACTGCCCGTGGCCGGAATGGAAGCGGATGGTTGGGGGCAAATCAGGCCTGGGGAGAGTTTCGTTTCGGTCGCTCCCTTGGTGGACGGGGAACCCGAAAACCGAAGAAGCGGTGATCGCAGGCTTCGCAGCGATAGGGGCTTTGAAATAGCTCACGACGAAAGACCAACACCTCGGACTTGCGTCTGACCGCTCGGTGGGTTTTGTCGCTACCGCAATTGGGGCAACGGGGTAATAGGTACTCAGGTGCAAGTTCGTTCATGGGAACTCCTCCTCCGGAGAGGCATATACTACACCATTGAGTAACCTGAACGGTAGAGGATGGTTCTAGAATTCGCGGTGGCCGGAGTCGGGCCAGACGGGGGCGTGCTCGTTGGACATTTTCTCAAAGGCGATACAGCGGCAGTCCGGGAGCATGCCAAAGTCTTCGTCGGGCAGGATGAATTTGGGTTTCACGATGGAGCGAAGATTTTTGGAGTGGCCAGCGGCCCAGCGGATCAGGCGTCCGCGAAGGCCCGGCGGCGTTCCGCGGGTGGTTCCACAGACGCGGTAGGCGCTATTGATGGCGATGAAGCGGCAGGCTTGATGGGTGCTGGGCCAGTCGCAGTCGTCAAAGGCCATGACGCCACCGACGTTTAGAAGCCGGTCGACATAGAAGAAATCCACCATTCTTTGGTCGAAGGAATGGGTGCCATCGATGAAGGCGAAATCGACTTTGACGCCTTCGTTGACTAGCTGGGGGAGAGCGTCCTGGGAAAGCTGTTCGCGGAGTTCAACGAGATTTCCATATCCGGCTTGACGAAGATGATGGATGCCGATGCCGCTCCAGGTGGTGCTTTGGAAAGCGTCGATGGCGATGTGCTTTTTGCCGCCGACTTTGGTGAGGGCGTCGCAGATGAACAATCCCGAAATGCCGTAGGCCAGACCGATTTCCAGGGTAACGGAGGGGCGCTTCTCGAGAATGAGTTTCTGCAATAGCGAGCCGATCTCGGCGTCGATGGCATCCTTTAATGGCAGTGTCGCCGAACCCTCGATCGCGTGAACCGTTTGCGTGCGCAGAATTTCATCGACGAGAGGCGGTGTCATGGATGTCCTTCTTGGTCGAACGCCGGATAGAGTCGAAAGCCCTCAAACGCCATTTCTCCAGGTACGGGAAATATCGATAGCCTGTCGCGAGGGAGGCGAAAGCGTTGAAGTAGTTTATGACTTGAAGACGCCAACTGATCCGGCTTCGGTAACGGTAGTTGTACTTCATCAGATGGCGAAAGTATCGCAGTCGGCCCGGCGCATGAAGCGGAAACTCATAACTCTCCTGATATAACTCCCACCGAGCAAGGAAGGAACGTACTGAGGCTTGTTTTTTGGTATAGCCGTTGTGCGCAAGCCATTCGCGCATGGCTCTGAATAGGATTTGCTGCTTTTGTAGCCGGCTTTTCCTAATCTCCAGAGGCATCTGCTGCTCGTCAGTGAAATAGTGATTGGCTCCGTGGATGCGGTACACGGTGAGCGATTCCGGAATGGCAAGAATGGGAGCAACGAAGGGAATCAGGTCGACAGGGTAGGCGTCAGCTAGCATCTGGATAGATTCGGGGATGGGAAGAAGTGGGCCAAGGGAGGTTCGGCGAAAGGAAATGCACGATGTGGGGTGCGGCACATAAAAAAAAAATTGCTCGGGCGACGTGTGGATGTCGCCGGAGACGAGCAGGAAATCGGAATCGCGGCGCTCGTCGGCTTGCACGTTCCATTGCATGTAGGTGTGGTAGACCATGCCCAAAGAGGGGTTTTGTTGAAAGGCCTGCGCAACGCGCGAGAGTTTTCCGGGGAGGAAGAGGTCGTCGGCGTCGAGCAAAGCCACGATTTCACCATGCGCCGCAGCAAGACCAAGATTAAGCGCTGAAGCCTGCCCCCCATTCGTTTTGTAGACATACCGGATGCGCGAGCCATATTTTTTAATTCGCTCTGGAGTGTCGTCCGTGGACCCGTCGTCGACGACGAGCGTTTCAACTTGGTCTTGAGGAAAGTCCTGCGATAGGACACTATCGATAGCCTGCTCAATGAAGTGAGCGTAATTGTGGGTCGTGATCAGGACTGTGATCAGAGGGACGGCTCCTTCTTCAGTATTGAATGAATTCTTTTTCTAAATGCGTTCCTCAAGCAAACGAGGAGGAGTCGTGAAGCGGCTCTTACCCCCGAGGGAAGGGTCGGTCGCTGGGCTTGTGCGAGCGCTTCCCGGTATTGATTTCCCAAGTAGAGATATTGCCTGGGATGAACCAGGCTTAGTTGTTTGGGATTGGTTTGTTCAAATTCTGCGTTCAGCGATGTATTCGCGGCGATGAGACTTGCTCGTGCGTACAGCAGTGTGTTTTGCGCATACCAAAACTCCACCGAATCGTCCTGCCAGATACGCTTCCGGATGAAATCTATAGGTGCATATCCGTGTTGTTGAAAGAGCTCAGCCCACTTTTCCGGCCATTGCTCGTTGACATGGCGGTCCCCACCTTGAAATGGAATAGCCGCCGAAAACATGACAAGGGGCGCCAGAAGGGTTAGAGACTCCACGAAGCCAGCCGCCGACTCGGGAGGAAGATGTTCTGCCACTTCGAGCGACACGGCCAAGTCAAAAGTACGCTCGAGAGTAAAGGGCTTTGATAGGTTGATGGCCCGGAATCGGTCCTGCGGAATTTGCAAGACATCCCGATCAACGTACTGACCGTCAATTCCAAATATCTCGCTAACGCCGAGTCTCTGAAAAACGGCCAGCCAGCTACCGTCACCACAGCCAACATCCAAGACGCTGCGCACGGGAAGAAGCTCCAAGACCAAGGGGACGACGGCTTCGGCTGATCGCACCGCGCCGTTTCGTAATTGCTCATAGAAGTTTTTTGTGTAAGGTACAGTAGGCACAAGTTTATTCCGATCTTTTTCACAGTCTTATCCATCGAGCTGGAACGATATCTCGCGAGTCGTACTTGGACGCCGGTCCAACCCAGCTCTTTGGCGCAATTACGATGCCACCCTTTATGTCGGCCCCGAGCCACGCACCCCACCAGCTATACGAACTGTTTGCCATAATCGCGTGGCTACACAGGCGCATCAGGTAGAGCTCGGCGTCCTCGCGCCCGAGGTGAGGCTCGACTGTCCGGTGGAAGTTTCCGGCGACCGTCGTGTGATAGGGTAGCCTGAAATTGGCTTCGCACCACTCCGGCTCATCCGAGAAAACAAAGAATATCGGGTCGGGCACCTGGGCTGCTATAAGCGCAGCAGCCTCGCGGTAGTAGTCCATCGGCAGGACCCCGTGATTGGGATTACCCACATAATCGGTGCGTCGCACGGTGATGAACACCGATCGTTGGCCGGCGTCCAGGATCGCCCGTTCGGTGGCGATCGACCGTGCGGGGAGCGGGTCGCGGGGCAGCAAGCGCTCCCGCAGTTTGTCGCGCAATCCAAAAAAATACTTCTCACATTGCCAATAACCGATGAGCGAGCACTTTCGCGGCGCGTTCTCCAATAGCGTAGGTTGGAACGGAAACCCCTCTTCACGGATGATCCGGCCCCACAGGCTGTGGACCACTCTTGCGTCCACGCCTTTGAACAGCCCGAGTGAGTACATGCGGGGCTGTTTTGGCGTTGCCGTTTCGTACCATGAGACGTCGAGCTTAAGGTCCACGCCCAGCCGACGGGCCAGCGCCAGACCCGTGGCGTACTGGAAGATCTGATTCGCGCAACCACCCGTCAGATGACTCGTCACGCCCGGCGCGGCTAGTTTTTCCCTCCATTTGTCCCTGCTGACACCGTAAAAATGCCTCCACTTGCGCACCAGCGGACGGCCTAGCGATCGAAACTCGTCTTTCATCATTTTGTGTAACGGAAGCATCCGCACGAATACTTGCGTCCCTCCAACAAGCTGGGATCGGCATTTTCAAAAAATTGTCCTTCGTTGGTTATCAAGGTGAACTCCAGAAGAGAAAGGTCGGGGAACAGGTCCATCACTTGCGAATAGGAGTACAACCTGTGGGCATTAAAGCACACCCGCGGTGGGTCTTCCATCGGGAGCACCATCAGGAGTTGCCCGCCCGGAGCCAGTGCACGTGCCAATTCCGCTGCCGCCTTGCGGTCCCCACTTGGATCAAGCGCGTCTCCATATCGCCCCAGCCCAATGTGCTCTAAAACATGCATGCAAGAGATGGAAGGCAATGTGCTGGTCCACGATGGCGGCAGACTGGTTAAGTCGGCGCTGTTTTCTTCGATGTCGCGGAACGGCAGTCTTGATTTTCTAATGTCGCAAAAAGTCATGGGCATAAAGGCGGACGCGATCCCGAGAAAGTATAGAGAATCGCCAAAGCTCACGTGAACCTTGGGCTTGGTTTTTGCCAGCACCCGCGCTGCCCAGGAGGTATGCAAAACATAGTGCGGATCAAACCCGGTCTCAGGAGTGTTGTCGTTCAGGAAAGGAAGCCAATCCGTTTGCTTCGGTTCAAACCGGCCATCCCAGCGGCTTTGTTCTTTAAACTGACTGAATTGCTCGGTGAATGCTTGCGTCGACTGGGGACCTTCGTTGATACGCGCCGGTGGAATGAACGCACGCTTGAACCTGAGGACTGCCCGATGCATCCAGCGCGGAAGATATATCGGCACTAGCAAACGCTCGAGGCTCATTTCCGGCTCCTGCTAATCACCGGGATGGCCGCCAACTGTATGCTGCAGAGCTTGGGCGCACTGTGAACTCCGACGGTAAGTTTAACAAACCGCTCCATTCATCGCGCGGGTGTTGAAACGATGGAGTGACGACATGGAATTCTGGAGCTAAATCCCCCATGTCTATTAGTTCCTCGCGGTCCCAGAAGCTCACCATCCACGTGTAAATGCCCGGCTTTAACGGAAGCATGGGGAACTGATAGACGAGGTCATGGACGCCAGGCTCGAGGTCTAGCTCGAAGGCAGCCCAGCCCCACAACAATTGGCGTTCCGCGTTGTAAAGCGTGATGCCGTGAATGCCGTGCTTAATAGGCTCGACGAGCTTGAGCATGAACCGCACGGTGACTGGGCCTACGAAGTCGAGCGAGTGGGGCGAGGGGTTCTGCGGGTTAGTGATTTCCCAGCCGGTGAAATATCCTCGCGCATGGTCCCCCCTCCGGGAGCCAACAGGAGCGCCGTCGCCTTTGCTCATGGCGGCCTCGTAAGCGTTGACAACCGCTTCCGGAGAACCGCCCTGGCAAATGGAGGCGTCGTCGATCCAGATGACGCGATGGCAGAGGCGGCGAATCTGGTTGAGCTGATGGGAGACGAGGACGACAGTGCGGCCGGCGCGGGCGACGTCGCCCATTTTGCCGAGGCATTTTTTCTGGAAGTTGATGTCGCCGACGGCGAGGACTTCATCGACGAGGAGGATTTCCGGCTCGAGATGGGCGGCGACGGCAAAGGCGAGGCGGACGTACATGCCGGAGGAGTAATGCTTTACAGGCGTGTCGATGAATTTTTCGAGTTCGGCGAAGGCGACGATTTCATCGAATTTGCGGGCGATTTCGGCTTTGCCCATGCCGAGGATGGCGCCGGAGAGGAAAGTGTTTTCGCGGCCGGTGAGCTCGGGATGGAAGCCGGTGCCGACTTCGAGGAGGGAGCCGACGCGGCCGTGAATTTCGGCCCAGCCGGTAGTGGGGCGGGTGATGCGGGAAAGGACTTTGAGAAGAGTGGTTTTGCCGGCGCCATTGCGGCCGATGAGGCCGAGGACTTCGCCTTCTTTGACTTCGAGGGAGACGTCCTTCAGCGCCCAAAACATTTCGTCCTTGGGGCGGCGGAAAACAGAGAGAGGCGAACGAAGAATGGCTTCGAGAGAATGGCGGAGGCCGCCTTCGACTTGCAAGCCGCGGCGGTATTCCTTGCCGAGTCCTTCACCGTGGATGACGGGGATGGTCATGGTTTGAAGGTTTGCAGGTTTGCGAGTTTCAAGGTTGGGGAAGAACCTTGTTTAGAACCTGGTTTAGAGGTTTGCAGGTTTGCAGGTTTCAAGGTTGGGGAAAAACCTTGTTTAGAATCTGGTTTAGAGGTTTGCAGGTTTGCAGGTTTAGCGGTTGAAGAAGGAGAGGCGAAGCGTTTGTGTTTGGGAAGGGATTCAAGATAGGAAGCAAATCCACTGATCTGGCCGCTGCATTTTTCGCAAAGGGCGCGGAGAGAGTGGAACAGCGCGTCGTTGATGTAGCTGGCGTCGAGTGCCACATAGAATTGGGCGCGAAGCTCGCCGGCGGAGCCTTTGGCGCGGCCCAGAAACTCGAGGAACAAAGCGCTGGTACGGCTTTCAAAACCTTCTGCGATGTTGGACATAACGGAAACGGAAGCCCGCTGCATCTGGTCCTTCAAGCCGAAATCACGCGAGAATTTGCCGCTGGCAGTGAGATCGTAGACGATCTTGGTTAGCTGCCGGGCGGTCTGCCAGGCCTCTATCTCTTCAAACCTATGAACCGTACTCATGCGCTTCTTTCTGCTTTCTAACTTCCAAACATTCCCATCCTAACCTGCGAACTTGCAAACATTCCAACATTTGAACTGGATTCCAGTCATGGGCGGGCCACCTCAGGAGCAGAAAAGTCCCCATCCTCCAAGGCCGAGGGTGGGGCACCCGCCTTAGAATCGAACCGGTAGCTGGCGCGGTGGCCGATCTTGACGAGGGGTTTTTCGAAGTAGAGCCAGGAAAGACGGCAGAAAAGAAGGGTGAAGGCGAGAGTGAAGATGGAAACGGCAAGGTCGCGCCAGGATTTGATGAAGGGGAGGCGGCCAAAAAACATGCCGAGAAAGAACTCGTGGAACAAGTAAGTGCCGTAAGCAATGAGGCCCAGTCCGCGGAGCCAACCCCAGCGCAGGCAGCGGCTGAACCACACGGAGGGGAAAAGCAAGGAGTAGAGGAGAAACAAGAGGTAGGTGAGGGCCAGCCAAGTGAACCCGACGGTGGCCATGAAAGGTTGATAGGGGCTGGGAGAGCGCCAGCCCAGGAGGAGCACACCGGCGAGGAGAAAATAGAGAGCAAAAGACAAGAGGCGGCGATGGGCGAGGAGCCAAGCGCGGGAGCGCGGTTCGCGAAGGGCGAGGGCGCCGAGAACGCCGAGGAGAAGGGAGTCCGCGCGGCAAGGCATGAGCGTGTACCAGGAAAAAATGTTGGCGGGGTTGTGATGGAAGAAAAAGGCGCGAAGAAGAGGCGCGGCGACAACGGCGATGAAAATGAAGCGAAGGAGGGAGCGGCGGTCCAGAAAGCGAACCAGCAAAGGAAGAGTGAGGTAAAACTGCTCTTCGACGGCGAGCGACCAGGTGACGCCGAGGGGGAAAATGCCCCAGGAGCCGCGAAGAGACATGGCGAAATTCTGGAGAAAAAGGACGAAGGGCGGCCAAGGCAAGGCTCCGACGAGGATTTGCTCGTTTTTTGCGATGAAGCCGGCGCGAGAAAAATAGACGGCGAGAGCGACGGAGGCAAGCAAGAGCGCATAGATGGGAACGATGCGAAAGAAACGGCGGGTGTAGAAGACGCGGAAATAGTTGGAGGATTGGCGGGCGTCCAGAAGGATGCCGCCGATGAGGAAGCCGGAAAGGACAAAGAAGAGGTCGACGCCGGTCCAGGTGAGGCGGAGAGGAACGAAGGCGTAGGCCAGGGGAGAGCCGGGGCGCGCAACGACTTCAAAGAAGTGAGCGATAAGGACCAGGCCGATGGCGACGCCGCGGATGCCGTCGAGCTCGGGGATGCGGCCGGAGAGATTGAGCGCGGGAGGCTTGTGAAGTCCTTCGCCGTGAATGACGGCGGAGGTCATGGGCGTTTGAACGTTGGAACGTTAGAAACGCTAGAGGCGGGAGAGGAAGAGCCAGCGCGTTTGTAGTTGGGCAAAGACTTGAGATAGGTCAATAGACGGCTGATTTGACTGCTGCATTTTTCGCACTGGTCGCGGAATGATTGCAATTGTGCTGGGGAAATATAGCCTGCGTCATGCGCAATGTAGAACTGGGCGCGTAATTCTCCAGAGGAGCCTTTGGCACGGCCCAACAACTCGACAAATAAGGCGTTTGTCCTACTTTCGAAGCCCTCGGCGATGTTGGACATAATGGAGACAGCAGCGCGACGCATTTGATCCTGAAGAGCGGAATCGCCAGCAAGAGCCCCGCTCGAAGTGAGTTGGTAGACGGTCTTCGTCAGCTCGCGAGCAGTCTGCCAGGCCTCTATATCTTCGAAACGATTGATTGTACTCATGGCGATAGAAACGTTAGCACGTTAAGAAAGCGCGAGAACGGAAAAACGTTGAAAGGTTGAAACGTTAGAACGTTTAAGAGCGACTTAGACGCGGTCGGCAACGGAGGACTCCATGCGATTGAAGAAGAAGAGGCCGCCGAGGACGAGGAGAGCGACGACGGCGCTGGAAGCGAGAAGCAGGAGGCCGGGGGACTGGCCGCGGCCGGTGATAGCCCAGCGGAAGCCGTCAATGACGCCGGCCATGGGGTTGAGGCCGTAAAGCCAGCGCCAGCGCGGCGGAACGAGAGTGCTGGGATAGGCGACGGGGGAGGCGAACATCCAGAACTGGATGAGAAACGGGATGACGTATTTGACGTCGCGATAGAGAGCGTTGAGAGCGGAAAGCCAGAGGCCGACGCCGAGAGCGGTGAAGAGCGCGAGGGTCAAAAGCGCGGGGAGCCAAAGAGCGGCAAGAGTGGGGCGGATGCCGTAAGCGACGGTGAAGATGGCGAGGACCACGAAGCCGATGGAGAAGTCCACGAGGCCGGAGAGGGCGGAAGAAATGGGAAGAATGAGGCGAGGGAAATACACTTTGGTGATGAGGCGCTGGTTGTCAACGACGACGTTGGTGGTCATCTGGAGGGCGTAGGCGAAGTAGGTCCAGGGAACGAGAGCGGCGAAATAGAAGACGGGATAGGGGAGGCCGTCGGAGGGGAGCTTGGCGAGGCGGCCGAAGAAGAGAGTGAAGACGAGCATGGTGAGGACGGGTTGGAGGACGACCCAGAGGACGCCGATGGCGGTTTGTTTGTAGCGGATTTTGACGTCGCGCCAGACGAAGAAGTAGAGGAGTTCGCGGTAGGCCCAGACTTCGCGAAGGCGGAGCTCGAAAAGGCCGCTGGGAGGCTCAATGCGAATGGTGGAGGAAGCGCTGTGGAGCGGGAGAGCGGCGGTGGATTGCGAGACGGATGCCATGCGTGGTTAAGAGTAACAGAAAGATGGCGGGGTGAACCCGCGGCTACGGGGAGAAAGACGGCGGGGTGAACCCGCCGCTACGGGGGAGGAGGGGTTTTTTCGAGTTGCTGGAGGTCGCGGCTTTCGATCTGCTTCATGAGAGCTTTGCGCTTGAAGAGGTAGCGTTGGAGGTCGGCGGAGAGCTGGCGGGGGACGACGAAGAATTGGTTGTGGACGACTTCGGAGAAGGAGACGGGGCCGCGGGCGGGGATGAGGTGCGAGCCCCATTGGAACATGAGGCCGGCGTTCCAGAGAGTGGCGGCGGCGAGAAGGGCGATGGCGGCGGAGAGAGCGGCGCGCTGGGAGTGGAAAAGTTGGGCAGCGCGTTCGAGGAAAACGGCGAGGCCGAGAATGAAAAGCGGAGTGAGCGAAATGAAAAAGCGATTGCCGTAAGAGGAGATGCCGGCCCAATCGGGATAGCAGGAGATGAATAGGTAGAAAGCGAGAAAGGCGGCGAGAAAGGGAGCGCCGGGGCGGCGTGGCCAGCGCCAAAAAATAAAAAGGCCGATGATGGAGAAAAAAAGAATGGGCGTCCAGGCGAGGAGGCCGTGGTTGGAGGAGAAGAGGACAGAGAAAAAAACGGGGGAAGACCACAGCCAGTGAGGGAGCGGAATGTAGCCGGATTCGAAGGCGCTGCCGTAAATGATGTAGCGCGTGAAGAGAGTGGGAAGCAGGCAGATGAGGAGAACGATGGCGAAGAGCGAATGGCGGAGGAGAAGTTCGGGGACGCCGGGCGTGGAATTGGGAGAGGCGGCTTCGGCTGGGCGAAGGGCGAGATAATACTGGCGGACGACTTCAATGGCGAGGACGGCGAGGACCATGGCGTTGGCGTAGTAGACGTTGAGCATGAGGCCGGTGATCAGAGCGAGAACGAGCCACTGCGCGAGGGAGCGAGAGGGGCGCGTCTCGTGCCAATACCAGAGAAAAAGAGCAACGACGAAAGCGGAATGCGCGTGGGACCACGAGGGATTGAAGTACATGTAGACGGGGAGCGAGCTCGCCCACCAGATGGCGAGTGTGGCGAGAAGAGCCCAGCGCTCTTGGACGTATTGGCGTGCGAGGCGGAAGGCGAGGAGTAAGCCGAGGAATCCGTAGAAGGCAGTGGCGAGAGCCATGGTGATGCGATAGGGGGCGGAGAAGCCGTCGGCGGGTACGGAGGAGCCTAACGCGCGAGCGAGAAGAACGCCGAGGTGGGCGAGGAAAAGAAAAGGCGTCCAGAGAATCGCGGGGCCGACGGTGAAATGGTTGTCAAGGTGGCCGGTGGGGGTGCGGAAGTCGGATTTGGGCTGATTATTTTCGTCGAGGCGCGGGCTGCGGAAACTTTCGTTGGCGAATTGGTAGTCCCGCGTGAAATCGAGGCGGTGCTCGATCAGCGGAGCACGAGCAAAAGCGTAATAGCCGACACCGTCGCCGCGCACCCAGGGATTCAGAAAAGGAAGCGAGAGAATCCAGAGAAGGAGAAGCAGCCGCTCCGATTTGGGAGAACGGCGCGCGGGAGATGCGCTGAAGTCTGGTTGCTCCGCCAAGAAGGTACCCGCCGAAAAACTCTCCTATCCCCGGCACCCATTATTGCAGGGCGGCATCATGATTTGGAACCAAACGCCTGAGACCGAGGAAGGGACCTGGTAACTGCAAATAATCGTGGCGGTATTGTAGCGCAGGAAGTTACTTGGGAGTTAGACATCCGCGGATTTAGACATTGGCGTTGGTAGACCCTGGCCCGATGACGTTCTCGTAGGTAGTTTCCGGTTAGCCGACGATCCACTCACAACGTGATTGCCAGAAGTGTCGGGCTGCTGCACGCCTTGACCTTCGACCTATCATGTTGTACGCTGACCGGTAGAAGGTTGAGGCATTGAAACGTTTTCCCATTCCGCAAGGCACGCTTGACATGCTGATTCTGCAGATTGTGTCGCTGGAGCCCCTTCACGGCTACGGCATCGCCCAAAGAGTGGACCAGATCTCACGGTCGGTAGTGCAGGTGAATCAAGGCTCCCTCTATCCTGCGTTACATAGGCTGGAGCTAAAGGGATGGCTTAAGGCCGAATGGAAGGAATCAGAAACGGGCCGGGAAGCCAAGTTCTACTCATTGACGGCTTCCGGACGAAAGCAGCTCGCCGCCGAAAAGCACAGTTGGGCGCGGTTGGCTGACGCGGTCCGGCTCATTTTCGATGAGGGCGCCAGATGATAACGCAACTAGTGAACTGGTTCCGTCGCAAGAAACTGGAAGCTGGTCTGGAGCGCGAATTGCGCTACCACCTCGACCGGCGAATCACTGATCTTGAGAGCTCCGGCCTGCCAACTGGGGAAGCTCGAAGGCAAGCCCTGTTGGAACTGGGGGGCATCGCGCAAATCGAAGAGGAAGTGCGAGACGTCTGGCTGTCTCGATGGTTGCGGGATTTCACCTACGATCTCCGCCTCTCCACCCGCTCTTTTCTCAGGATGCCCTCCTTCAGTATTACCGCCGTGCTCTCGCTCGTGCTCGGCATTGGCGCCACAACTGCCATCTACTCTCTGGTCGATCAGGTGCTGCTACACGCCCTTCCCGTTCGCCAGCCCGAACGTCTTGTCCTGATAGATTGGCACGGCGATCAAGTCGCGAATGGCTTCGGCAGTTGGAATCTGATGTCGTACCCGATCTGCCGCGATCTTGACAAGCAGAAGCAGTTTTTCGAGGGCGTATTCTGCCGTGCACTCACCACGGTCAATCTCTCAACTGGCGGCGATTACCGCCCTGCGGCGGCGGAAATTGTCTCCAATAACTACTTCCAGGTGCTCGGGGTTGGACCGGTCTTGGGGCGCGTTTTGACGAACGACGACGATGGTACGCCAAACGCGAATCCGGTCGCTGTCCTTTCCTACGACTTCTGGGAAACGCAACTCGGACGCGCTCCAGATGTAGTCGGGCGAAAGGTGTTGGTGAATCGTCATCCGCTGACCATCATCGGAGTAGCTGCTTCGACATTCAAGGGCATCGACGTTGGCGTGGTTCCATCCATCTGGATTCCTGCGTCGATGTCGGCGCAAGCCATCCCAGGTTTCAGCGATCTTCTAGATCGCCGCACGCGCTGGATGCAGGTGTTGGGCCGCTTGAATCAAGGTGTGAAGGTGCAAGAAGCTGAGGCAGCGCTGCAGCCGTGGTTCAAAGCGATGCTGCAAGAGGATATGCGCCGCGCAGGATTTCCTGTAATCACCCCGGAACGCAGGCGGGAATTCCTCAATTCCTCGTTGGTGCTCGCCGCCGCGCCTCAGGGTCATTCCTCGCTAAGGCGGCGGCTATTGGAACCGCTGTGGGTGCTATTCGCTGTAACCGCACTGTTGTTGGGCCTGGCCTGCTTGAATGTCTCCGGTCTGTTCCTGGCACGTGGATCGGCCCGTGACCGTGAAATTGGCACAAGGCTGGCCCTCGGAGCTTCGCGCGGGCGACTGGCGAGGCAGCTTCTTGCCGAGAGCCTGCTGATCGCCTTCGTTGGGGGATTGCTGGGGATCGCCGTGGCTCCAGTTGCCGTGCGAACTCTCATCGCGTTCCTTCCCCCGGGCACCGCCCCCACCGCGTTGCACGTTGGCGTCGACTCGCGTCTCTTGCTCTTCGCGTTTCTAGCCAGTATTGCGGCGGGCCTTTTGAGCGGGCTGGCTCCGGCCTGGCAGGCAGGGCGGCGCTCGCTTATGTCGTCGCTGCGCGAGCGAGGCGGTACGGCATTCGGTGGTGTACGATTGCGAAAAATTATTGTGACCGCGCAGATTGCCTTGACCTTGACGCTCGTCGTAGGTGCTGCATTGTTCCTGCGAACTTTGGATGCACTGATGGCTAAGGGGCCGGGCTTCATAACTTCCAGTCTTGTCTCATTCGGTATCGATTCTCAGCGAAGCGGATACTCCCCAGCGGAAGGAAACCGGCTGATTCGCCGTATCGATGAAGCGATCCGTCAATCTCCCATCACTGAGGCGTCTGCAATAGCTCAGTTCGCATTGCTGACTGGCGGAAGCTGGAACGATCCGATGACGATTCTTGCAGACACGAGAATCGTGACTAACCGCGACGTCAATCTGAACTCTGTTACGCCGGGATTTTTCCAAACCCTGGGAATAAAAATCATTGAGGGACGAAACTTCGATGAACGCGATGCGCCGGCGCCTGGCGAAAAAGGCTGGCGCTCTGCCATCGTGAACGAAGCATTCGTGAAGCGCTACTTGGGAGGCCGAAGTCCCCTGGGACTGCGAATCTGTGAGGGTTCCGGACCGGACGCTAAACCGAACATTGAGATCGTTGGCGTTATGTCTGATTTTAGCTATCGCGGGCTTCGCGAGGATTCGGAGCAAGCGTATTTTCCTTTTTTTGAAGGCGAAGAGGCTGGCGGCACCTTTTATGTGAGGGTTCGCGGAAGGCCGCAATCCTTCCTCCCATCGCTTCGTGAGATAGTTCATAGCGCCGACCCCACATTGCCAATGACCGATTTCCGAACGGTGGATGAACAAGTCGACCGATCATTGAATTCCGAACATATGCTGGCCACCCTGTCCGGCAGCTTCAGCGCACTTGCGCTGTTGCTTTCACTCGTTGGCCTGTACGGCGTGATGTCTTTTGTCGTGACGCAGCGCACCCGCGAGATCGGAATCAGGCTGGCGCTTGGAGCTACGCGCCGGTCGGCAATTTGGCTGGTCCTGAGAGATGCGTTGGCCATGATCCTTTCAGGAATAGGTATCGGTTTGCCTTTTGTCTGGGCCTTGGGTCGCCTGGTAGAATCGCAGCTATATGAGGTGAAACCCTCCGACCCTATTGTCATCGCACTTACTATCCTGGTTCTCTGTTCGGCGGGGCTTGGCGCCGCACTGATTCCCGCGCATCGGGCCTCGTGCGTAAACCCGACGGACGCATTAAGAGTCGAGTAGCTGGTTGGTTCGCCGACGCGGGCGCCGGTGTCCTTTTCCAATCATTTCAGCGACTCAGAAGAAAAAACGCCGGCGGACCTGTCCGCCGGCGCGGTGTTCTTCAACAGAAGGTGACGGCTTAGAAATTGAGCTTTAGGCCGAGCTGCATGATTCGTGGGTCGCGCGTCGACGTCACCTTATCGAACAAGCTTGAGGTAAAGTTGAGCGAAGCGCAGCAAATCGGGTTGGTATGGTTGAAAGTGTTAAAGGTCTCCCAGCGCAACTGACCCGTAAAACGCTCGGTGAACTTCATATTCTTGAAAAGGGAGAGGTCGGTGCGCCAGAAGCCTGGGCCACGAATGGCGCCAGGATGCTCGGTGGTTTCGGTTGTCTGAGTGGCACCCGGCACAGCGAGAGCGGCAAGGTTAAACCATTGCGCATACGTCTGGGCGCCGGAATTCGGATTGCCAATCAGGTTGGGACGGCAGCCCAATGGCGAAGCGCTCAGAAGACAGCCTGAGCCCGTCGGGTCGATGCAGGTTGCGCCAGTTCCGGACACGCAACCACCGTTGCCCAGGACTGCCGTCAGAGGAAGACCGGTCTGGAAAGTTTGGATGCCGGAGAACTGCCAACCGCCTAGCACATGTCCCTCAACGCCGTGGAGGTTGCGCGCCCACGGAATTTCCCAAACGAAGTTGGCGGTAAGAACATTGCGGCGGTCGGCGATTGTAGGGCCATAGTTGCCGCGAAGATCGCCGGTGACCTGGGGAAGCGCCGCGCCACCGGTGCTGCGGTCGGCGGGATCGGTGGTCAGGCCGTGCGACCAGGTATAGGAAACGTTGACCATGGAGTTGCCGGAGAAACGCTTCTGCAACTGCGTTTGCAGCGAGTGGTAGTTTGCGGTGAAGAGATCGACGAAGAAAAGGCCGGGGCCGTAGCCGACGTAAGGCCTCAGCACCGCCAGCTTGTTGGAGTTGGTCGTGCCGTTGATGGGCCCGGCGATGACGACCTGGTCCGCGGCTGTTGGAGCAGGGCCCGCAGCGCAAGGAGTTGCCGCGGTGCAATTCAAATAGGATGCGACAGGGGCCTGGTTGAAATCCTCGAAACCGGGAAGATGGATGCCGTTGCTTCCGTAATAGCCGATGTCGGCCAGCCAGGTTGCGCCGAATTGATGCTGAACGTCGAGACTCCATTGCTGGGAGTAAGGGGATTTGTAGTCGATCGGCATGCGCGACTGGATGGTGAACGGGGTGGTGGTAGCCAGAGTAGTGGTGGCGCCTGTCGGATTCGAGAGAGTGCTGCGATTAATGTTCAGGTTAGTGAGGAAACCCTGGCTGAGGCCGACGTTGAGTTCCGGGTTACCAAACTCGAGGCCGTTATCAAAATAGATGCCATAGCCAGCGCGAACAGAAGTGCGGCCGTCACCTTTGGGATCCCAAGCGATGCCAAGGCGGGGAGCGACAGCTCGATTGAACTCCTTGCCAACTTTGCTGCCAAAGGGCGACTTGGTGCCAACAAACCCGTTGAAAGTGGGCGGGTTGGCAAAGATGAGACCGTTCAAGGGATTGTAGCTGGGGTTGCAAGCGCTGCTGGATGGAACGCCGTTGACGAGTTTTACATCCATCGCGCCGGATGCGGTGATGCAAGGAGCTTCCGCGGGATTGTAGAGCGCCGGATCGAAATTGACGAGGCGACTGGTGCCATTGGTGCCGCTGGCATCAGTCGGCTGGCGGAAGAAGGAGTGCCGGATTCCGTAGGTGAAGGTAACGTTTTTCCTGATTCGCCAGGTATCTTGGCCGAAGTATTCGAACTGGTTGTCAAAAATGTTGGCGGTGACGTCGAGCGAGGCCTGGGCAAACGTGCTGGTTTGTCCAAGCAGAAAATTCGCGAAGGACTGTTCAAACGAGAACGGACAGTTGCCATTAAATTGTGGTCCTGGAGGCCCAGTGCAAACCGCCGTGGCGACCGGTCCCTGCGTTCCGTTGGATTGCGTGCAACTGGTGATGGTATTGGGAGTGACAGTGGTGTTTACCACGCATGATGGCTGGTTCTGAGCGTCGAAGGAGAACGCGCCGTTATTGCTGCCACTGAGCTGGTTCTCGTGCTTGTTGTAGTGGTAGTAGATGGCGCCGAACTTGAGAGTGTGCTTACCAATGATCTTGGTCACATTGCCGTAGACGGTGTGGTTGACGTTGTAATCGCTGTACGGGCCGAAGTCAGCAATGCCCGTGCCGCCCGTGAGAGTGATGGACGGTACGCGACCGAGCAAATTTTGGAATGGCAGCGTTGCTGCGAGCGCGGTCTTGACGTCCGGCGATTGCGAGAAGTTCTCCGCGCCGATTACGCTGCTGAGGATGGCACCGTAGGAATAACGGTAGCCCGCCTCGACGACCAATTTCGCGTTGGGTGTGAAGGTAGCGGCGATGTTGTACTGGTGTCCCGGCGAGTGCGTGGAGGTCGTGGCAATGCCGTTGACGGGCATGCTGGTGAAAAGACCGCCGGCCTCGATGGTCGGATTGGTGTCATGAAGGAATTTGCCGTTGACCGTCAGCTTTGGCCCAAACACATGATCAATCTTTATCATGTCTTCCCGGAAGTTGAATATATTGCCGAGCGTGGCTATGTCCGTGAATGGGCTGCTGGCGGTGGCGGCATTGGGCAGCGGGAATTTGGAGAAGAGGTCTTTGACGTAGGCCGCGGCGACGGGATCGACGGAAGTGGAGGGAATGCTGGTGCCATACGCGGTGCAAGCGCCCGGCGCCCCATTGCTATTCGCCCACTGAGTGCAAATGACGTGGTTGAACTGCCCATTCATCATGCCGGAATAGGGAACGGTGGCCGTGGGATTGGAGTAGGTGACGATGCGGCGCGCTTCGTCGGAGAAGAAGAAGAAAGTCTTGTTGCGCTGCTGGTAGACTTTGGGAATCCAAACAGGACCGCCGATAGTGCCTCCGAAGTCGTTATAGCGCAGTGTGGGGCGCTTGGTAACGGGATTGGTGGCGTTGTTGAAAAAGCTGTTGGCGTTGAGAATGTTATTGCGAAAGAACTCGTAAACGCCGCCGTGAATATCCCTGGTTCCAGAACGCGTAATCACGTTAACCTGCGCGCCCGCCGAGCGGCCGGACTCCGCATCGTACGCACCGCGAACGACGCGGAATTCACTGATCGCATCAATGCTGGGAAAAGAGAGCAGCGTCAGATTTGAGCCGCGGTCGACGTTGTCGGCGCCGTCAACCTGCCAATTGTTTTCCTCGCGGCGGCCGCCGTTGATCTGGAAGGTCATAGTGTTCGTGCCTATCGGCGCCGTAGCGCCGGGAAAGATCTGGTCAGCATTGCCGGAATCGGAAGCGCCCGGGACCAAGAGGACAAGCTGGGCGTAGTTGCGACTGTTAAGAGAGAGCTCTTTCAATTGGGTGCCAGAAATCACGCCGGTAGCAGTGGCGCTCTGGGTGTCGACAGAGAGAAGGTCCGCTTCGACGGAAATGGTCTCGTTGACGGAGCCCAGTTCGAGAGTGAAATTGACTGCAACATTATCGTCGACGTTCAGAACGATGCCCGTGCGCACTGCCTTCTTGAAGCCGGCGGCTTCCACGGTGACGCTGTAACGACCGACGGGCAAGAGAGCCGCCACGTACAAGCCGTGTTCATCTGAGGTCAGCGTGCGGACCACGACCTGCTGGTCCGAATTCGTTACGGAGACTTTGCCATTCGGGACGATTCCCCCTTTCGAGTCAGAAATTGTCCCGGCAATCGTGCCTGTAACGTTTTGACCGAAACAGGCGCAGCTCAGGCCAAACACGAATAAAAACACGGACAAACACCTAACGGTTATGCCTCTCATGGAAATCCTCCTTAGTTCCCCCACCAGAATGAACGTCGCAAGACTTAGACTTCCTTTGTCTCCAACAAATCTCAATCCCACTGTATTCACGCGCTCCTTCCGACCCAACCGCTGTTGCTTTGCCGTCCCAGGCGATTTTTGATCTTGTAGCGGTCACCCCGAAACGTGGACTTGACGTATTCAATCGCTTGCCCGCTTTCGATGTACGCAGTACGCGTAAACAGAAAGACCGGACTTCCTTTGGCGACGTGCAGCAGCCGTGCCTCCTGCGCATTGGCTAAGCCCGCCTCCACGACCTCGTCCGCATGAACGATATGGACCCCGTAGATTTCCGAGAGAGTGCGGTAAAGAGAAGTACGCGGATCAAATTTTTCGAGCAGGTCGGGAAACAGGCGAAGAGGTACGCATGAACATTCCACCCCCATCGGCAAGGAGTCCGCAATTCGAACGCGGCGTAGCCGGATTACCTTATCGGCAGGCTGGAGGGAGAGAGCATCGGCCACCTCCTCGCCAGGGAGCACCGCTTCGAGGGCAATGAGCTCGGAATGAGGGCGGGAGCCACAAGCCTCCATTTCCTCGCTGAATGAAAGAACTTCGCGAATATTTTTTTCCAGTTTGACAGCCGAAACGTATGTGCCTTTGCCGCGCTGACTGTAGGCGACGCCCAAACTGCAGAGAGACTTGAGGGCTTGCCGAGCGGTCATACGGCTGACGCGCAAGCGCTTGGAAATAACCTCTTCCGAGGGAAGGGGTGTGCCAGGTTTTAATCCGCCGGAGCGAATATGCCCGAGAAGATGCTGTTGGATCTGGTAGTAGAGAGGAACAGCACTCTGGCGATCAAGGTGGAGAGAATCCAAGGGCGACCCCAGTTGTCTAGACAACTAGGCGCGTGTATATAGGCTGCTGGGCGGACTGTCAAGATTTTTCTAAAGGTGGAGGGTTCACGGATTGGCGCGGTCTACTCATAGCGGAGGGCGGCCATGGGGTCGAGGCGGCTAGCGCGCAAAGCGGGGATGTAGCCTGCGGCGCAGGCGACGAGAGCGAGAACGGCGGTAGCCAGGCCGAGCGTCAGCGGATCGTGTGGGGTCAGGCCGAAGAGCTGGCTTTGGACGACGCGGGTTAGCATGAGGGAAAAAACAACGCCGGCGACTACGCCGATGGCGACAAGCAGGAGGACTTCGCGCATGACGAGCCAGATGACGTTGCCGCGGGCGGCTCCGAGAGCGATGCGAATGCCGACTTCGCGAGTGCGCTGGGCGACGGTGTAGGCCATGACACCGTAAAGACCGATGACGGCGAGTAGAGTGGCGAGGAAGCCGAAGACGGCGGAGAGGCTGGCGATCATGCGCTCGGTGGAAAGGGAGTTGTTGATCTGAACTTCGGTGGTACGCATGGCGTAGATGGGGAGATTGGAATCCATGTCGCGGACTTTGGAACGCACGGCAGTCATCAATTGATTGGGATCGGCAGTGGTGCGGAGGTAGACGGTCATTTCGCCGAGGTAGCGGGCGCCAAGATAGGGAATGAAAGCCTGCTCGGGGATTTCGTCGCGGAGATTGGTGTACTTGAAATCCTTGACGACGCCGATGACTTCCATGTCGATGGGGGTGCCGGGATCGATGCCGAAGCCAATGTGAAGGCCGACGGGATTGCGTCCGGGGAAAAACTTTTTGGCGAATTTTTCGTTGATCATGACGGCAGTGGGCGTCCAGTTCCACACTTCGGGACCGTGCTTGACTTGGTGGTTGTCATTGCTGCGGAAATCGCGTCCGGCAACGATGGGCACGCCGAGAGTGGCGAAATAATTGGGGCTGATGGAATTCATGTAAGGTTCGGGATTCTCACCGGGTTTGGGGGGAGTGAAGCCCTCGACGGACATGCTGCTGTCCCATTCGTTGTCTTCCAGAATGCGCATGGAGGCGAGGCCGACGGATTGAACGCCGGGAATGGAGGCGAGAGAATCGGAGAGTTGGGGATAGAAAACTTTCATGCGTTCGGGAGTGTAGCCGTTGAGCGACGGGTCGATATTGAAACCCACAAGCCTTTCCGGGGAAAAGCCGGGGCCGAGATTGCGGAGGTTGGCGAGGCTGCGGACGAAAAGTCCGGCGCCTACCAAGAGTAAAAGAGAAAGAGTGACTTGCGCGACGACGAGGCCTTTTCTGAGGCGATGATGGCCGCCACCACCCACAACGGCGCCGGCTTGATCTTTTAGAGTTCCGGCGAGGTTGGGCTTGGTGGTCTGGAGAGCGGGGACAAGGCCGAAGATGATTCCGGTCAGGACGGTAACCGAGAGGTTGAAGAGAAGAATGCGCAAGTCAGGCGCGCTGGAAATATTCATGCCACCGGAATCGGAGGGGAGATAGATTTTCATGAGAGCGCGGTCAGCCCAAAAGGCGACGGCGAGACCGGTGATTCCGCCGAGGGCGGAAAGAGTAAGACTCTCGATCAAAAGCTGGCCGATGATGCGCGGACGCGTGGCGCCCATGGCCAGACGGACGGCAATTTCCTTGACGCGGCCGGAACCGCGCACGAGCAGGAGATTGGCGAGGTTGGCGCAAGCGATCAGCAGGACTGCGCCAGTGGTGGCCATCAACACCCACAGTGGAGTGGAAAGCTGGCGGCGCGTGTAGGAACGGCCCTGGGAGCCGGGCAAAACATCGATCCAACACTTCAGAAATTCGTCGCGGTCGTATTTTGAGGCGTGGGCAAAGGCGGGGAGCTGAACTTCCTGCTCGAGCATGGAGTGCATGAAGGGCTGGAGGGCGGCCTTGGCCTGCTGCTGAGAGACGCCGGGCTTCAGGCGGCCGAAGGCGTTCACCCAGCGGTTGCGGCGCTCCTTGAGCATGTCTTCCGGATTGCCGACATTTATCTGCGCCATCATCATGACCGGAATGAAAATTTTCGGGGAAAAACCCAGCTCAACACCGTCAAAACCTTCCTGAGAAACGCCGACGACGGTCATTTTGTAATTGTTGATGGTCAGAGTTTTGCCGACGATTTGGGGATCGCCGGCGAACCGCGTTTTCCAAAAGCTATAGTTGAGTACGGCGTAAGGGTGGCCGCTGGGAACGACGTCGTCCGCGGGAGTGAGGAGTCGCCCCATGGCGGGGACAATACCGAGTGTGGAAAAGTAGGTGCCGGAAACCAGTTCCACGGAGACGCGCTCGGCTTGCTGTCCGAAGGAAAGGCTGGCGGAGTTGGGGAAGCGGCAGAACATGTCGGAGAAGACTTCGTTGTGCTCGCGAAAATCACGGAACATGGGATGGGAGACGGCGTTGCCGCCCCAGTTGCTGCCGTAGTGGCGGCCGCGCATGGTGAGAAGGACGAGCTGCTGGGGTTCCTTGACGGGGAGAAGGCGCAGAAGGACTTGGTCGAGGAGGGTGAAGATGGCGGTGTTCGCGCCGATGCCCAGAGCAAGGGTGAGCACAGCGATGGCAGTGAAACCGGGAGTGCGGGCAAGGGTGCGGAAAGTATATTTTAGGTCGCGAAAAACAGTGTCGAGCCAGCCGGCGGCGGTCATGGGGCGTTGGGATTGGTTGGCGGCTTGAGTCACAGGGACACCTCCGATTAGCTAGAAGTAAAGACGAAGAAGTTTATAGAAAGTTTGATGAAAGTACGAATAAATTCGTAGAATCTTTGCAGTAGTTTTAGGCGAAGAATGAGCGAAGAAAGAACTGCGAAATTCAGGACGAGCCGGGCGAAATGGCCGAGTTTAGTCGGCGCTGGTGGTGGCTACTCTTTGGATGTCTGGGGCACCGGACTTCTGCTGGAAGAAGGCGGCGACGCGGTCAATGATTTCATTCAGGGGAGTGCGGGGACGGAAGCCAGTGAGTGCGTGGAGCTTATCGACGCAGGGGACGCGGCGCATCATGTCCTCGAAGCCGGGTTCGTAGGCTTGGTCATAGGGAATGTACTCGATGGTAGAGGAACTGCCGGTGCGCTGTTTCACTTTGTGGGCGAGAGCTTCGATGGTGATTTCCTCGGTGTTGCCGATGTTGACGACTTCGCCGACGGCGCGCTCGAGGTCCATGAGGCGGATGAGACCTTCTATGGTATCGCGCACATCGCAAAAGCAACGAGATTGCTTTCCGCTGCCGTAGATGCTGATCGGGGTGTTGTCCAGGGCGGACTTGACGAAATTGGGGAGCACCATTCCGTAGCGTCCGGTTTGGCGAGGACCAACGGTGTTAAAGAAGCGAGCGACGATGACGGGCAGCTTTTTTTCCTTCCAGTAGGAAAGCGCCAGAAATTCATCGAGGGCCTTGGAGGCGGCGTAGCTCCAGCGGCCTTTGGTGGTGGGGCCGAGGACAAGGTCGGCGTCTTCGTGGAAAGGGACGTTGGTATTCTTGCCGTAGACTTCGGAGGTGGAAGCGGTGAGAACGAGTTTCTTTTTCTTGCAAGCAGCTTCGAGGATGAGTTGCGTGCCGTTGACGTTGGTCTCGATGGTCTTGACGGGGCTTTCGACGATGAGCTTGACGCCGACGGCGGCGGCGAGATGGACGATCACATCGGCATCGTCAACGAGCTCGGCGAGCAACTGGCGATTCTCGATATTGTCCAGATGATATTGCATGCGGTCGGAGGATTTGAGATGGCGGATATTTTCGACGCTGCCGGTGGAGAGATTGTCGAGCAGAACGACGCGGTCGCCGCGGTCGAGTAAACGCTCGGCGAGGTGTGAACCAATAAATCCGGCGCCGCCGGTGATCAAATAGCGCAAAGGGCCTCCTTAAAGGGCCTGGGTGTCATCGTGGTCGCGATCGCGGGAGAGGCGCTTGACGACGGGTTCATCCTCTTGGTGTTCATGCGGAGTTTCGCCCGCTTCCTGGGGTCCATAACCATACGAGTACGGATAATAGCGGTAAGAGTAGTAGTAGTCGGGAGCGCTGGCATCAACGGCGTTGAGAACGACACCGAGGATGCGGCACTTCACGCTGTTGAGCAAATCGCGGGTGCGCGTGAACGCTTCCTTGGGTGTTTCGCCGCTGCGAACGACAAGGAGCACGCCGTCGGCCTGCACGGAAAGAATCACGGCATCGGTGGCGGCCATGATGGGCGGCGAATCAATGACGATGAATTTGAATTTTGTGCGCAGCTCGGCGATGGCCTCGACGAGTTTGTGAGAAGAGAGCAAGTCCGCTGGATTCGGGGGAAGAGGTCCCGTGGGAATGGCGACGAGATTGGGAATCGCGGGATGCGGGATGGACACCAAATCGAGACTGGAAACACCGGCGAGATAAGAACTCAGACCGGCGTATTTGCCGCCGGTTAAATTGAGGAGGCGGCCAACGCCGGGTTTGCGAAGGTCGGCATCGACAAGCACGGTTTTGTCGCCGAGCTGCGCGAGGGTAACGGCAAGATTTGCCGCTGCGGTGGTCTTGCCTTCCCGGGGAAGCGCGCTGGTGACCAAAATGACTTGCGGCGGATGATCGGCCTGGGAAAGAAGAATGGAAGTCCGCAAAGCGCGAAAGGCTTCCGACATCTGCGACTTGGGCAAGTGCTGAGCGACGAGCTCGATGCGCTTGTCATGGCCATTACTGGACGAGAAACCTTGCAAAAGGCCGTGGCGTCGGCCGTTCCCGTTGGAGCCGGCAAATTGAGGCACGACCGCGAGGGAAGGCAGCCGGGAAAGCGATTCCACGTCGTCCGGAGTCTTGACGGTGTTATCGAGATACTCGCGCATCAGAGCCAGACCGATGCCGCCGACCAAGCCAACAAGAAAGGCCAGTGCCACGTTGCGGGTCTTGGCGGGACGCGCAGGGGTGGAGGGAATCATGGCGGGGTCCACCACGCGAATATTGGAAGAGCGCAAGCTGGCGGAAATGGCGGTTTCCTTCAACTTGGTCATGAGGCCGTCGTAGAGAGTCTTGAGGGCCTCGGCTTCGCGCTTGAGGATGTTGTACTCGACGAGCTTTTCAGCCATCTGATTAGCGGCAACCTTTTGCTGATCGAGGAGGCCGGTGAGCATGGTTTCGCGGTCGCGAGCTTCGCGGAAATCACTTTCGAGAATATCGACAATCTTCTGTTTTTCATTTTCGATGCTGGCGTCGAGCTCTTTTACCTGGGCCTGCAGACGTACGACCTTGGGAAAATTGGGACCGTACTGGCTCAGGGCGTCGTTGAATTGGCTGGTAAGATCCCCATGCTTGCGAAGCAATTCCATCAGGGTAGTATTGCTCTGAACCTGGGGAACGGCGTCCAAATTGCCGGATTTTGCAAACTGGTAGAGCGATTCCTTCCGCATACGCTCGCTCTGGGCGTCGGTGAGTTCCTTGTTGACGTCCGCAAGCCGCTGGGTAGTGATATTTTGCTTGTCGTCCAGCGTCCAAATCTGGTTTTGGCGTTCGTAGGTAATGAGGGCGTCTTCTGACTTCTGTACCTTGATGCGCAAATCGTCAAGCTGGCTGGTGAGCCAGGTGGACGCCTGGGTGGTAGCCTCGTACTTACTGCGAAAGTTCCGTTCAATGTAAGAGTTGATGTGCGCGTTCACAATGCGCGCCGCAAGTTGCGGATCGGTAGACTCAAAACTGACGTCCATCAGACGGCTATTGGGGACGCGCTTCACGCTCAGGCTGCCCAAAAACTGAGCAAGTTCGGGCGGACGTTTCTGGTTTGCCAGACTGCCGCTGGCGATGGCCTCGGAGGGCCCGTTGGGAGCAGAGAATTCCAGGCGTGCCGAAAGAGCGTTGTTGCGAATGGTCTGGAGGGCCAGCGTTTCGCTGGTAAGAATTTTGGATTGCGTCTCGATATAGTTCTCAAGATCCATCATGAAATCGTAGGAGTCGGTGCCTTGGAAGGGAAGGATGTTGGCGTTTTCGCGGTCAATCTCAACGCGAGCAGTAGCGACGTACACGGGTTGCATGCGAAAAGTAGCGATGGAAACAATGGTAACGACAGCGAGCATGAAAGAAAGAATCAGCCATTGGTGCTTCCGTAGAATTAGAAGGTAGTCGTAAAGGTGAGGCTCCCTGGGCGAGAGCTCAAAGGCAGGAAAGCGGGCCGGCATCGAAACCACTTCGACAGCACCATTGGAACCATTTTCACGAGGAACGAGTTTGTTTTCGTCAGCCATTTTTTAGTGGTATGCCACGCGGTACAGAGCGATGCCCGATCCCAATGCAATTCCGAATTCCAGAGCCCGAAGCATGGCCTGCCGGCCGGCGCTGTTCGGCACATACAAAATGTCGCTGGGTTGAAGCTGAACATCCTCCGACTCGCGCTTCATTACTTTCCTGAGATCAACCTCGACTTCGTGCTGCTGTCCCTGAATGTTCTTACGAACGATGACCGCATGCTCGCTTTTCGCGGTGCTGGTTAATCCCCCGGCGAGAGCCAAAACTTTCAAAGTGGTCATCTGCCCGCGGTCATTCGCCAAGACGAAACCGCCGGGCCGACCCACGGCTCCTAGGACATAGACAATTCCTGAGTGCGGGACGGTAACGATGTCGCCGGCCTGGAGAATGATGTTATTCGTGGCGTCCCCGCTCTCCATCAGTTCATTAAGATTGATGGTGATCGTGTTGTTCAAATGAGGCGGATCGACCGGGGCAGGTGAGCTGGAGGAAGCAGCGGGAACCGCGGGTGCAGATGAAGCGGACTCCTGCCTCGGGCCAGAATGGAGTGATCCTGCGGAAGCAGCGGCGGGAGCGGAATCTTCCGGACCGATTGCAGGGGGGTCGGATGGATCGGAAGCCACATCTTGTACCGGCCGGTTCACAATGACGGTGTCGCCGGCGTCGGTGGCAACGCCGCCAGCCTCCGCCAGAACTTCGAGAAGGCTCACCGGCCGATCGGCCTGGTAGACCATGGCATGCCCGACGGCGCCGACCACGGTGATGGGCTTGCTTTTTCGTTCTTTGACGGTAATGCTGACTTCGGCGTGAGAAACCAAGCCGTTGGCTTCCAGAACTTCGGAGATTTTCTGTTCAGCCTGAATTTCCGTCAACCCAGCGACGTGCAGGCGAACCGGGACAAGGGGAATACCGATGGAGCCGGTCTGGCTGACGCGGACGTCGCGACTGAGTTCTTTGACATCGAAAATCTCGATTTCGAGCAGATCACCATTGCCGATGACATAGTCATGCGGGGCCAGCCGCGCGGCGGCAGACATCAAGCGTATGCGATCGTTGACCTGCTGTGGCGTCTCGAGAACGGCCTGCTGAGCGCGGCTGGATGGCGCCAGAACCAGTAACACTAGCAGGGCAGTCGGAACGAAATACCACACCAACGCACCCAGTCTGGCTGGCTGCATGAGAATAGATGACCCCCAAGTGTGATTATACAGTGAGAACGGTTAAAGCAATCAGTGATTTCGAGGAATTCGGCGGCGCGACCGGTGTTGTGCGGGCTCCGGGGCGACAGCCTGAATCTCAGAGGTCGCGAGATGGGCCATAAGGAAAAACAGGAATGCGTTCGAGGGGATGTGCAGATTGAAATCGACCAGACTATGCACGAGGAAGCCGACGCAAGCGACCAAACCGGAAAGCTGGAGAGTCCCCGCAAAAGAGTTATTGTCCTGGCGGAATCGTTTAAGAGATTCGCTGAACAAGACGCCGAGAAACCAGGCGCAACAGAGTCCGCCGAGTAGGCCGGTTTCGGCGAGGGCTTCGAGGTAATCGTTGTGAGTATGGTTGACGATTTTCCCGTCGTAGAGTGATTCGTAAGGGGGAAAAACAATCTGGAGTGTGCCGAGTCCCGTTCCAGCGAGGGGGTGCTGGAGGAAGATCTGCCAGGTATCACGGCGCATGGAGGCCCGTTTCCCTGCCGTGGCTTCGAGCGACTGGAACGAAGAAAAACGCTGCAAGAGCTGTCCAACGCCGAGCCAGGAAACCAGCAACAGGGCCATGAGCAGGACCGCAGCGCCGGCGAACAATTGCTTCCCAGCGGTTCGCTGCCGCATCATGACGAGCGCCAAAACGGCCAACTCGACGCCGAAACTCACGATTCCGCCCCGAGAGACAGAGAGAAAAAGCGCGCCGATGGGAACGACGGCAAAAAGACCAACAACGGGCCAGCGCTCCCGCCGCACTCGGCCCAAAACGAGTGGAACGAGGGCGAGGGGGAGAATCAGTTCCACAAATCCGGCGAAGTGGTTGCGGTTCACGTACGGTCCGAAGGGAATCCCTCCGTAATGCATTTCGCGAAACCAGTAGAGCTTTCCGTTGAAAGTGAGGTGCTGGAGAATTCCGAAAATACACACGAGGAAGCCGAAAACCATCCCGAACCAGACGAAACCGCGCCAGTCTTGAAGCGTGTGGAAAGCCTGTACCGCGAGAAAAAGCAGGATCAAATCGGAAAGGACGAGCAGAAGCTCCATCCGCGTGCTGTAGGAAGACGCCGTGCCATGAAAAATCCACTGGCCGCAAACGACCAGGGAAAAAGCGGCCAAGGGCGGGAGAACCGCAGAAAAAGCAATTTGTTCTTGTTGCGTGAAATAAATCCATAAGGACCAAGCGAGAAGGAGCAAAGCTGCCCCGGTCTCGAAGACTGCGCGCGACCAATCTTCAACGCTTCCGTGGGCGGCAACGGCGAACACGGCCAGAGCGCAAATTCCGAAGCGCAGCAACTTCATGGTTTGGGGTGCCCCGCGGTTTCCGGAACAAGCGCAACATCGTCCACCCAAGCGGTCCCCTGAATTTTGTTTTCGGGTTCTTCGCTCGGAAAGCGGACCAGGCAGACTTGCAATTCGTGAACATCATTCGCCGAGGTCCAGGGCAATTCGATGCGCGTCCAGGGCGCAGTCCCGTGAATCTCCGAAGTGTTGGCGACGGAACTGTGTTGCGTATCCAAAGGATTCAGCCGAAAGCGAAGGCCCTGGTCCGTGGTTAGCGCTCTTGTTTTGACCCACGCGGAGAAAAGATAAGCAGTGGAGGGTTTAACGGGAACGTAGTGACAGACATCCGTGAAATTGATGTTGAATTTTCCGTCAAATATCAGCCGCAGGGAGTGACTGCCGGAGTGTTTTTCCTGAGTATCGCTGCCCATTTGCACGCCACGAGTTCCCTGCGAAAAAAGCCAGGAGAATCCGCCACCGGTAACATTTGATTCGAACCCGCCGTCCCACAAAACCGAGCCCGGTGGGCCCTGCAGATCGGCGAGGCCTGCGAACAGGGCCGCCTGATCCCAGACGCGGCTGGCTTCCGCGATGCGTTTTTGCGTCATCAAGCCGTTGACCAGCGAGAAAGAATCGGACAAGGAAATGTGAGGATGAAGGGGAGCGAGCCGGTTCCATACTTTGACCGCATTTTCGGTGTGTCCGTCGGTGGTCTGGTCCCAAATCACTTCGAGATAAGCCTCAGTGATGGGTGGCAAAACGCGGTCGATCGTGGTTTCGATGCTGGAACCGGCCCGCAGAGCGCGAGAAAAAGCCTCCGCAGCCCGGTTGGGATCAGCCTGGACCGCCAGGCGCATTTCGCTGAATGCCGAATCAAGCTCTCCCTGCCGCAACAGAAAGTTGCCGTAGCGCCAGGAGACCCCAGCGGAAAGGGGATAAACCTTTTTGGCGTGCAGAAAGGCGTCACGCGCGGCGCCGGGGTTGCCTTCCGATTCGTAAGCAGTGGCGAGATCCAACCAGGTTTCGGAGGATGCCGGATTGAACGAAAGGGCGGAAAGATAGGAGCGGATGGCGTGCGCGGCGTCGGGATCTTCGAGGTTGTATTGCCAATAGCGGCCGAGCAGGTACCAGTTTTGAGCGTCGGCGGGTTCGAGGCGCACGGCGCGCTCGAAGCCTTCAACAGTTTGCATTCCTGCGTAATGAGCGGCGAACGCATTTCGAATGCTGAAGTAAGAAAGGAATAAAGCGAGAGCGAGAGAAGCAACAACGAGTACCCGGCGCTGCGCGTTGCTGGAAAGACGTAGAATCATTCTCCGGTACTGTGCCTAGACCGTTTCGGAGTTGCAAGACAAAAACGATGGCGGAGCTTGGTTGTGGCAAGCGAGAACGGAAAGTACAATGGAGATCCGGCCAACCAACGTTTAGAAATCGAATTCTGGTTGTGGGAAAATTCTGCTTCGGGGCGAAGCTCGAGGTGGGATGTGCCTGCCATGTTTTCGGACCAAGGAGGCGGCTTGCACCATCCAGTTCTGCGATCTGAGGCGCCCGCCATTTGAATAGAAAGGTGAGCTGATTGAGCGGCATCGTCGGCATGTACCACCGGAACGGGGCGCCGATAGAGCGGGCGCTATTGCAGTCGCTCGTCGATTTTCTCGCTTACCGTGGACCCGATGGCCGCGAAAGCTGGATGGAAGGTTCCGTTGGGCTAGGCCATGCGATGTTCCGGACCACGCGCGAATCGCTGGGGGAAAGCCAGCCTGCGAGTATTGAAGGGCGATTTTGGATTGTCGCGGACGCGCGACTGGACAGCCGGGAGGAATTGACGCGCGAGCTGCAGCGCTCAGGCCGGGTGGTTCGGCCGAGTGCTCCGGACTCGGAACTCCTTCTGCACGCTTACGCGGCGTGGGGCACGGCGTGCGTTGAACACCTGCGGGGCGATTTTTCCTTCGCGATTTGGGATGCGCGCAACAAACAGCTGTTTTGTGCGCGCGATCATTTCGGGATCAAGCCTTTTTATTACTCACAAAAAGGAGACCTTTTTCTTTTCAGCAACACACTGAATTGCCTTCGCTTGCATCCCGAGGTGGCGACGGAATTGAATGACGCGGCGATCGGCGATTTCCTCCTATTTGGGCTGAATTGTGACAATGCGACGACGAGCTTTCGCGATATCCAGCGCCTACCTCCCGCTCATACGTTGACAGTCTCACGAAACGGCCTCCATATCCGGCGGTATTGGACGCCCCCTACAGACGGACGAATTCGGTACAGGGATCCCGCGGAGTACGTCGAACACTTCCAGTCTATTTTGCAGACCGCCGTGGCCGATCGGCTGCGCACGGAGCGCGTCGGAATCCTTCTCAGCGGCGGGCTGGACTCCTCGTCTGTGGCGGCAGTAGCAAAGGAACTCGCCAAGAAAAGCTCTATCCCGGCACAGCTTCGAGGCTTCACCTACATTTACAGGTCATTAATCCCAGACCAGGAAGAAACGTACGCGCAAGAAGTCGGGGACTTTCTTCGCATACCGGTCAAGTTCGTGCCAATGGATAAGGCGCAGCTCTTCGAGCGCTGGGACGACCCCGAGGTAAACGCACCGGAACCGGTTGAAGATCCATTTCTTGCCGGGATTTTCGACGCTCACCGCGACATTTCCGCAAGCTGCCGGGTTCTGTTGTCCGGGGAGGGCGGTGATGAGCTGCAAACCTTCCAGATGTGGCCCTATGTGCGAGATTTGCGCCACAGAGGGGAATGGCAGCAGCTTCTGACGGACGTGGCAAACTACTTGTGGGTGAGGCCTTTCCCGTGGCGGGGCATCCGCGCCCGAGCGTTGCGTTGGTCCGGAAGAGATCCCGACCAGCCAGTGTACCCGCGCTGGCTGGCTCCGGAATTCACAAGCCGGGCACATCTGGAAGCACGATGGAAGGAACAGAACCAACAGCCAAATTCGTGGCCGAAGCATCCTATCCACCCAAGGGGATTCGCATCCCTGGCATCACCGTTATGGACGCACCTGTTTGAGCAAGATGACCCAGGAGCGACACGTTGCCTCGTGGAAACTCGATACCCTTTTTTGGATTTGCGCTTGGTGAGTTATCTGCTGGCGCTGCCACCATTCCCTTGGTTGTACAGAAAGACTCTAGTGCGCGAGGCGATGACTGGACGATTGCCGGAGGGGATACGGACGAGGCCGAAAACACCACTACAGGGCGATCCCGTGTCGGCACAACTGCGACTCGCTGGAGCGGAGCGGCTGAAAGAAATTCCCTGGAGTCCGGATTTGGATCGCTACATTGATCGAAGAGCGATGACTGCGCCGCATGGTAACATGGACCAGGAACAAGCAAGCGTCAGTTTAAGACCTTACTGCCTCAACATTTGGTTGCAGTCGGCGCGGAGAATTCGTTATAACATTCATGCGGAGGCCAGTAATGGTTAAGCCCGTAAAACGGGAAACAAAAAAACCTTACTCAAAACCATCGTTGACCGCTTACGGGACGGTTCGGGAACTTACGCAGACGAGAGGGCCGAATGGCCTCAAGGATAAAGTGGGAAGTCGCGCACCGGCGCACACACACGTTTGAGTGAAAGCAGGACCTGCGGTGTCTGCTTTGAGAAAATTTTCCAAGCGCCCTCCATCAGCCCGAAGACCTTGAGATGCCTTCCCGCAGATGAGCCCGAATTGAAAGTTCCAGAATAATTTGCCAAAATTCAGTGATCCGGACTGTAAAAAGAAGTGGATACCCTGCACACTGCCTTCGGCTTAAAGATTTGCTCCAACATTGCCATTCCAGGATTGGTTTCTCAGAACGTTCCGGGCGCGGCGGCTGACCTTCGAGTTCACCTGGGGCTTTCTCCTTATTCTGAAACGCGAATCCAGAGCGGACTGGAAGAACTCACCTACGTCAGCCCTTATGCGGATGATGCCGGCAATCCGGGACTGCGAATCTGGAAATCACCTGACGGCCTCTACTTGCGGCTGGAGTACTTCGACGGCACACAATTCTGGCTGGAGAGGGCGGGAAAAGAGATTTGGGCGACGTGGCTGGAGGCCTCGACGCTCGAAGATGCATGCTCCTATCTTGTGGGGCCAGTGCTCGGGCTATTGTTACGGCTGCGCGGAATCACCTGTCTGCATGCCAGTGCAGTGACGTTGGAGGATTGCAGCGTGGCATTCGTGGGCGCCGAAGGAACCGGAAAGTCCACCACAGCGGCGGCTTTCGCGCTCGAAGGGCAGGGCGTGCTTTCTGACGATGTCGTGGCGCTCGCCGAGAATGCATCAGAATTCGTTGTCCTCCCGGCTTACCCCCATCTTTGCCTTTGGCCGGAATCCGTTAACATGCTCCTGGGATCGCCGGACGCCCTCCCACACTTCAGCAAGAATTGGGAAAAGCAGCGCCTGTTCCTGGGCGAGCGGCAGACACGCTTCGAAAGCCGCCCTGTTCCGCTGGGAGCGGTCTATTTCCTGGGGGGGCGGCGTTCGCAAGCCGCACCGGTGGTGGAAGCGGTCCGTCCTCAAACGGCACTATTAGCTTTGGTCGCGGACACTTTCGCCAACAAAGTCCTCGATCGGGAGATGCGCGCTAAAGAATTTGACGTGCTGGGCCGGCTGGTGACCAGCGTTCCCGTTCGCCAGGTTTTTCCGCATGACGATCCCGCACGGATTCACGACCTGTGCCGGGTAATTCGCGAAGATTTTGCTTCCGTCAGAAAAACTCCCGAGGACTCACCCTTTGTACTCGAAGCGAAGTCCAAATCCGTTTTCGAGTAAAATGCGTTATCTGGTACGATACAGTTGCCCTGCCATTTTTGAAGTGGTTTTTTCCATTTTGGGTCACTATGCTAGCTGTGCGCGGCATGCTTGCTCCCTCTCCCAGTAATCCCATCGTGCGTTTGCTTCGAACAGTCGTGCCCTGTTCCAAATCGGGAAATTTGAATTCGACGACGTGGAGCGACCACTTTGGGAGCAGCCTGCAATGACGGTGAAGAGCAAGTACAGGTTCTAGGAGGATGGTTACCATGAAGCTGAAGGGTGCGTGGGGAATTGCGGCGAAGTTCATGAGCGTGGCCGCACTGTTCTGTTGCGTTGTGCTCTGGACCGTCATTGTGGGTGCGGACAAGCGTGGGCATACCGGCGACGCCGGAAGCAGGACGGCAGGGGCTGAGCGGGCTACTAAGCCGGCAGTTCCGAAGGATAAATCAGCATGGGCCGAGGCTTACGGCCGCCTGCCGATGAGCTTTGAAGAAAACCAGGGGCAGACGGCTCGCGAAGTCCGATATGTCGCGCATGGCGGAAGGTATGAACTGTTTCTGACTCCGCAGGAAGTGGTGATGGCGCTGCGTCCCGGCAAGCATCTCGATCTTTCGCCGAGGCATCGTTCGGCTTACTTACGAGCCCTGCGGGAGCAAAGGCGCTCCGCTCAGACTATTGCCGCGATCCGTATGCGTTTTGAAGGTGCAAATCCAGAGGCGCTGATCACAGGGGCCGAGCGGTTGCCCACGCGCGTGAATTACTTCACCGGGAGTGATCCAAAGAACTGGCACTCGGACATTCCCGCCTACGCTCGCGTGAAGTATGCAGGAATCTATCCCGGCGTGGACTTGGTTTTTTACGGCAATCAGCGGCGCCTAGAATACGACTTCGTAGTTGCGCCGGGAGCCGACGCGAAAGCAATTCGACTGAAAATCGATGGCGCGCGCAAGATGCGCATCAATTCGCGCGGCGATTTAGTGCTGAGCGTTGCCGAGGGTGAAGTCGAACTTCAAAAACCGGTAGTCTACCAGCAGCTGAACGGCGAGAAGCGCGAAATCGCCGGAAATTATGTAATCTCAGGCGATCACCGAGTTACTTTTTCGGTCGCCAATTACGACCGCAAAGCGCCGCTCATTCTTGACCCGGTCCTGAACTATTCGACGTATCTCGGAGGCAGCGGCCTCGAGAATACTACTTTGCCTGTCGGAATCGCCGTGGACAGTGCGGGCGATGCCTTCGTCGTAGGCGACACATTCTCTACCGACTTTCCTACCACTGCGAGCGGATTGACTCAGCAGCCGCTAGTGGGAAATTTGGGTGCGTCGTTTGTGGCTGAGCTAAACCCAGCGGGTACTCAACTCCTTTACGCCAGTTATCTTGTGGGGACTACCACCAGCCCTGGCGATGGCGCCACCGGCGTCGCGGTGGATGGCACAGGAAAGGTTTACGTCGCCGGAGTTACCTTCGCGGCGGGGTTCCCAACGAAGAATCCGCTGGCATTTTCCGCTGACACCGCGAACGGGACATGCTTTGTTACAAAACTTGATCCCACGGTGAGCGGTAATGGCTCGCTGTTGTTCTCGACCTACCTGGGAGGAACCGGCGGGGAGTTCGCGAATGGCATCGCGGTCGACGCCAACCAAAATGCGTACGTCGTAGGACAGACATTCTCGAGCGATTTCCCCGCGTCACCTGCTCCGAATGCTGCTTACCAGTCCACCTTTAATCCCCTCAACGCTGGCAATGCATCCGGGTCGGCTTTCCTCTCCAAGATCAGTACCAACGCGACACCTCCTGCTCTTGTTTATTCAACGTATCTGAGCGGCAATGCGGCGAATGCAGCCACAGCTAATACCAGCATTGGCGGGGATATTGCTTACGGAGTTGCTGTGGATGGCTCCAACAACGCTTACGTCGTTGGAGCGACGAGCGCCAACAACATCTCAACAGATATTCCGTCCTTTCCATCTAGCACGACCGCTAACCAAGCCTTTCCTCCCGCCGCCAACACCGGGGGCAGCGCGTTCGTCAGCAAGGTTAATACAGCCGCTAGTGGAGCCCCTTCCCTTGTTTATTCCACTTATATTGCAGGGTCTACGCAAGAGATCGGGTACGGCATCGCGCTGGGACCCAACAACATCGCCTATGTTACCGGCCTAACAGACTCGAATGATTTCCCTTTCACGACTGGGGCATTCGACACCTCGGGCGCAAGCTCGGGGAAGGCATTCATAGTTCTGGTGGACACGACAAATACTGTGGTTGGGAATCCCCTCACACCCTTCCGGTATTCCACCTTTCTCGGAGGAACGGGAGGCAATACCGGTTACGGGATTAGAGTCGATGGCACCGGTAATATCTATATCGTTGGTACCACTGCCTCTCCAGACTTCCCGGGAACCAACACAGGCACGCTGCTCGGCGGCTTTCAGGCCACCCTTCCAAATCCTTTTGGCAGTCCATTTATCGCGAAACTGCTACCGACCATCGGCGCGAGCGGGGCGAATGACCTGCTTTATTCGACCTATTTCGGAGGCAGCGGGGATGGCGCAGACCCAGACCAAGGCTACGGAATCGCGATTGATTCCGCCAATCCTCCCAATGCATATATAACTGGCCAAACTTTTTCCGCGAATATGCCGACGCTCACACCACTGCCAGGAGGCGGATCCCTGAATGGAACTTCTGATGCCTACGTGTCGAAGCTTTCGCTGATCCCGACGCTGACCAGTTCCCCCGCTACTGGGACGATCTTCGACTTTGGCACGGTGCAGATTGGTACCACCAGCGCGGCACAGACCGTCACGCTGACGAACAACACGGCCGGCAATATCGCATTTACCAGCGCCGCAGTGAGCGGCACAAATGCAGCGGACTACGCAGTCTCAACGGCCGGATGTTCTCCAAATATCGTAGTGGGAACGCCTTGCGTTGTGAGTATTAAGTTTACGCCTACTGTCGCGGCACCGCCCTCCGAAGTGGCCACCCTGACGATCACCGACGCGGATAGCACGAGTCCACAAGTCTATAGTCTGACGGGCAAGGGTGCGACTACTGTACCGGGAGTCGGACTCGCGCCGACGAGCCTGGCATTTGGTAATCAAGTGTTGAACACCACCAGCGCCGCGATGACCGTTACGCTCACAAATACGGGAACCTCGGCTCTGACGATCAACTCGATCACAGCTTCTGGCGACTTTGCGGCGACGAGCACCGGCGCCACCGCGTGCCCGATTAGCCCAGCGACGCTGCCTGCTACGGCAGGATCGAATACTTGCACGATCAATGTGACGTTTACACCGACGGCGCTGGGCGCTCGCGCTGGAACACTTACGATTACCGATAACGCGGGAGGCAGCCCGCAAACGGTTCCATTGACCGGGACAGGAACGGCGCCGACTGCTCCCGGAGTCGGACTCGCCCCGACGAGCCTGGCGTTTGGTAATCAAGCGCTGAATACACTCAGTACCGCAAAGACCGTGACGCTCACGAATACCGGAACCGCGGCGTTGACGATTAACTCGATTGCGGCCTCTGGCGATTTTGCCGAGACGAGCACTGGCGCCACTGCTTGTCCGATTACCCCGGCCACCTTGGCCGCTGGAGCGAATTGCACTATCAATGTGACATTTACTCCGACTGTGCTGGGCGCTCGCGCTGGAACACTTACGATCACTGACAACGCCGGCGGAAGCCCGCACACCGTACCCCTGACCGGCACCGGTACCGGCACGCCGGATTTTGGACTAACCGGGCCGGCTGGCGTGCAAGGGGTGACGCTCGGCCAGACGCTCAACTTCAACGTGACGGTCACGGGAACGGGAGGATTCAACTCTCCTGTGGCATTGGCCTGCGCGGGTGCGCCGGCGCTTGCGGTGTGCACGGTTACCTCACCGGTGACGCCGCCGGTAGCACCGCCCTCGACGATTCAGGCACAAGTCTCCATGACGACGACGGCGTTCGTTGTACCGCCGCAGGGAATACCAACTCCAACCGCGCCGCCGCAGCAGGTTGTACCCTTGGTTCTCGCGCTGATGATGCTCTTTTCACTGGTATGGGTGCGGAGGCCACGCCTGCGCCTGGCTATGGCGACAGCGGTGCTGACGCTCTTTGCCATCACAGGATGCAACGGACTGAACCATCAGCGTACGCCGAAAGGCCCGGCCACTTTGACAATTACGGGCACTTCCGGGGCGTTGACGCACAACGTTCAGGTACAAATCTCGGTCAACTAATTGCTGGAATCCGGGCAGCGGGCCGCGCGTGATGGAGACATCACGCGCGGCTTTTTCTTGAAGCCAGTACGAGCTGAATAGTTTATTTGCAGGGTGCTTGGAACTTCGAGGATCACTCCTTGCTGTCGCGTCCATACTTACGCGCAAGACGAAATGGGCGGCGGAGGGCATCGAGAAACCCCTGGTGGCTCCCCAGCTGACCTTCTTTCCAGTCTTCTTCCGTCGGTGAAAAAGAAAGTCTGAACAGATAAGCGGGCGCGGAAAGAAGACCGCCGCGCATGCGCAAACGAAAAGCGGCTCGCTCGAAAAGGCCGGGCGCTGTATTACCGGCAGAGGGCAGCCACTTGCAACATTGTTTCGCGAGCCGCGCGGCCCTCGCATCTGCCTGAACTGCCGCTTGAACTTTGTCGGGCAACTGCACCCGGAGCAAATCGGAGGCCAGGCGCAGCCCGGTGTGCAGCATGCGCTCCGCTTTCACGGCGGATGCTGAATCCGCAACCCGCTGCCAACCCATGCCGGTTTGGCGAGAGATCAGCGCTGCAACGTCGGCAATCCACATCAAACGCTCCCAAAAATGTTTGGCCCCGTGGATACAGATGAGCACCAGTTCGTCTTCCACCGAAAGTGCGGGAATTTCGTGGCCATCGACTTGTACGCGGATTTGTCGCGCGAAAAACTCTGTAAGAGGCAGACGACGGGGAAAATAACGCAGCGTGAAATCGTTGTGCAGTTCGACGAGGAGTTTCGAATCCGGCTTGGAAAAAAGATACTGGCCGGGAATTTTCCCGGCGTCGATAGCGCTGAGGGAGACAGCCGGCAGAAAGCCGCCAGCGCTCATCAATTCCGTGGCGCGGCGAATATCTTGCTGTGGAACCAGCAAGTCCAAGTCGCCGTAGCTGCGCATTGCCGGATCGCCGTAGGCCTGTACCGCCAGGACCGGCCCTTTGATGGCTACCGCGCCAATTCCATGAGCGCGGAATTGCTCCAATAGCCGAAACAGCTCTGCATTCAGCCGCAGGGAAAAAAAAGTTTGCACGCGTTTCCGCTCGGCGAGCTTCTGCCTCATTTCCGGCGGGACCAGCGTTCCTTCGAGCAGGCGAAAAGAGGTCGCCAGGTGGCCCTCCACGCCGTGCTCTTCAGCAAGAGCGAGCAACCGAGCCCAATCCACGGACCGCAGCAAGTCCGCAAGCCGCCGCGGATCGCACGAGGGAGAAGCGCACTCCAGCAGCGCGGCCCATTCGTTCTTGAAGGAAGCAACGCCAGAGGATTGCGAAGGGGATGTCGGCTCGGCCATAGCAGTCCGCGGTTAGTGTAGACGATGGGACGGAATAATTCGCGAGCTCTTGGAGGAAAATTCCGGGCGAGCCCGGGCGCTATTTGCCGATCGAAGTGGACAAGATCTCATCACCACGGCCGCGGCGGCGGACATCAATTCCCAGGCGCTTGATTTTCTGATTCAGCGTTGAAAGGGGAATCAGAAAACGCTCGGCGGCTTCGGTCTGGTTCCAGCCGGTACGTTCGAGCATATCAATAATGATGCGGCGTTCGATCTCATCCATGATTTGGAACAAAGATGGCTGTGGATTGTCCGCGGAAGACCGCGAACCCGGCTCGCCAGGCAGTGGCGGTAAGAATTCCGAGAGCTGCAGCCGCACGCCGCGCACGATTTCCTTGCTGCGAATGCTTTCCGGGAGCAGGTCCGCGTCAACACGCTCCTGGGTGGAGAGGACGACCGCGCGCTCAACCACATTTTCCAGTTCGCGCACGTTGCCGGGCCAGTCGTAATCCATCATCAGCTTCATCGCCGCGGGCGTAAATTGCCGCATGGGCTTGGCATTTTCCTGGCAATAGCGCTCCAGGAAATGGGCCAGCAGAAGGGGAACATCTTCCCGGCGGTCACGCAGCGGAGGAATCAGCAGGTGGATGACGTTCAGGCGGTGATACAAATCCTCGCGGAAACGGCCTTCGCGCACCAGCGTGAGAAGTTCCACGTTGGAAGCAGCCACGATGCGCACGTCGACTTTGAGTTGTTCCGTGCCTCCCAGGCGCATGAACTCACGCTCTTGAATTACGCGCAGAAGCTTGGCTTGCGTCTCCGGGCTAATGGTGGCGATTTCATCGAAGAAAATCGTGCCCTGGTCGGCGACTTCGAACAGGCCCTTTTTGGAAGCTACCGCGCTGGTAAAGGCGCCCTTCACGTGACCGAAAAGTTGCGACTCGAGGAGATCCACGGGGATTGATCCTGTATTTACCGGCACAAACGCCTTATCCGCGCGTGTAGATGCCGAGTGAATCGCTTTGGCGATGAGCTCTTTACCCGTGCCGCTTTCGCCGCTGATGAGAATGGTGGAGCGCGACGGCGCGACTTGCGTGACCAGGTTCAGAAGCACCTGCATTTTGTCGCTCTTACCGACAATGTTCGGAAAATTAAAGCGCTGCTTCAGGGCGCGCTTGAGTTGCACGTTTTCATCGCGCAGCCGCCGCGATTCCACTGCCTGCGCCACTTGCGCCAGTAATTCGTCGTTGGACCACGGCTTGGTGATGTAATCCATCGCGCCATTCTTAAAGGCGGCGCGCGCCATTTCAATGGAACCATACGCGGTGATGAGCACCACGGAGAGTTGCGGATCGCGGCGGTGAATCTCCTTGAGCATGTCCAGGCCATTGCGGTCCGGCAAGCTGACGTCCAGCAGAAGAAGGTCATAAGGATGCTGCTCGAGTTTCTCGAGGCCGGATTCGCCGGTCTCCGCGCTGGAGACGCCGTAGCCTTCACCTCTTAGCAGGAGTTCGAGGCCTTCGCGGATTTCTGATTCGTCGTCTACAACTAGGATGGAGCCCTTAGACATGGACCGCTTTCTTTACTGCGGGGAACTCCACGTGGAACGATGTGCCTTTGCCTGGCGTGGAACGTACATCAATCTTTCCCGCATGTTCCTTGATGATGCCGTAACTGACCGAGAGACCGAGGCCGGTGCCGCGGCCGCTCGCTTTAGTAGTGAAGAATGGATCAAAGATGCGATGGATGTGTTCGCGGGGTATGCCAGCGCCGGTATCGGCGACCTCGATTTCGACGCTGCCGTTATGCGCCGCCGTGCGGACTTCGAGCATTCCGCCGGTGGGCATGGCATCGCGAGCGTTCAAGAAAAGATTCAGGAAAACCTGCTGCAGCTTATTGGCTGACCCACGAACGGCCGGCAGCGGCTCGCCGAGTTGCTTCACCACTTGAATATGAGAAGTTTTAAGAGGATGGGCCACAAGAGACAGGGTCTCTTCAACCACACGGTTCACATCAATGTCCGCCGCGTCCGCGGCGCCCGTCCGCGAGAAATTCAGCAGGTTGTTAACGATTTCACTGGCGCGGAAAGTCTGCTTGACGATTTTTTCAATGATCGACTGGCGCGGGTCGCCTTCCGGCATCTGCTTCGCAAGCATCTGAATGTAGTTCGAGATTACCGCGAGAGGCGTATTCACTTCGTGAGCGACGCCGGCCGCGAGCAGTCCCAGCGAAGTCAGCTTCTCGGTCTGCGACATCTGCTCTTCCATGCGCTCGCGTTGCGTTACGTCATCGAAGAGCAGCAGGCGGCCGATGCGCTCATTCGATTTGCTCACCAGCGGTGTGATGGAAACGTTCAAGGTCAGCAATTTGCCCTGGTGCTGGAGTCTCTGTTTATAGATGCCCGTGACTTGTTCCTGGTCACCGCGCGCAGCGATTTCTCGCGCCAGTTCTTCCGGTAAGAGGGAGCTGAGCTGCCTTCCGACCGCCTCCTGACGCGCCACTCCAAAAAGCTGTTCCAAGCGCGTGTTCCAGGATTCAACAATGCCTTCGAGGTCCACGGAAAGCACACCGACGTTCAGGGATTCCACGATATTTTCGCTGAAATCCTTGAGGCGCGCGATTTCCAGGGCTTTTTGTTCGAGCGAGCTGTAGAGCTGAGCGTTGTCGAGGGCCACGGCGACATAGCCGGCAATCGTCTCGACCAATTCGACGTCGTCGCTGGAAAGAAAATCGCCGTCGACTGTTTTGCCGAGGCCGAGGACTGCGACGGTGTGCTCACGGATGCGGCAGGGGACGAAATAGTTGAGGTCCAGCTGCTCAAGCGTGTGCCGGACAGAGTCACTGACGTCTCTTGCCGCACGGGGCGACTCGAAAAAGAGCGCCCCGCGGGCAAACTCGGGCCGGGCCGGCTCGAGGAAACTGAGATCCAGAGACTCGGAAAGCCGCACTCCCATCGATCGAGCGATGCGCATTTGGCCGGGCTGCACGGCGCTCTCCACAAAAATCGCCAGACGGTCGACCAAGAGCGTTTGGGAAATGCGGTCCATCACCGAGCCCAGCATGGGGTCGAAGCGCACTTCGTTCGTCAGCGTGCGGCCGAATTCAATGAGCGTGCGGCGATAGTCCAGGCGGTCGCGGTAGAAGAATCGGTCGAGCCGAGCCTGAATCCTTTCGCGGAAGGGCTGGAACAAAAATGCAGCTATGACGATGGCGATCATGCCTCCCACGGGGCCAGTGGTCTGGGCGTGGAAGAAATAAGTGATGAGGGCGACGAGCGCAAAATAGATGGTTGCGACTGCGGCAGTCGCCGCCGTATACGCCAAGCCACGCTTGAAGATGATGTCCACGTCCATCAAGCGGTAGCGGACAATGGCGTAGCCAAAACACAACGGGATCAGAACCAGGCTTATTGCCGAGAGCTGCATCCACGGACGAGGGACCGCACCGAGAACGAAAGGCACGATGTACATCAGAGAAACGGGCAGGCTGCCCGCAAGCGTTCCACCCGTCAGCCATTTCAATTGTTGGCGAAGTACGCCGGAGGGTGCTCCGCGGAAATTCTGGTAAAACACCAGCCCCGCGGCAAGGAAGCACAGGGCGAGATAGCCAAACTCAATTTTTTCGAGCAGCAGGTACGAACCCAGCCACGGCACCCAGCCGAAGGCGTTGAGCGCGGTGTTCAAATGAATCAGCAGCAGGGCGAGAGGCAAAAAGTAAACCGCCAACAATTTAAGGGACGAGCGAGCCGTGGTTTCACTCCGCCCGGGAAATACCAGCGCAAAATGCAGAAGCAAAGCGGGTGCCAGCAGGCGCGCGACAACCTCCGCCCAGTAAACTTCCCAGTCAAACGTGTCTAGTTTTCCACTGTAATGGAAGGACCAGAGAATGAAGGAGATTAAGCAAAAAACGTAAAAATGCACGGCGCGAGGCGCGTTCCACCGGCGAATGAATATGAACAGGCCGATAAACAAATAGAGTAGGCCGACGATTCGCAGGTAGTTCTCGGTCGCCAGGGGCTTCTCGGCGGGCGCCGTGAGGAGCGGCGTCTCGAATTCCTCGCCGCCACGGGAAAGCTTGTAATGCACCTGGGTCCAGAGCCCGGCGCGGTCCAGCCGCTTAGCAACTTCCGCAGCTCTTTTGACTGGAGCGCTGTTGACGGCCAGCAGAATGTCCCCGGGACGGATACCAGCGTGAGTAGCGGGGGAATTCGGAGATACCCGGCTGGCCTGAATGCCGTGATCGGTGTCGAGCCAGGCCACCCCGTCGAACACCACCTCAAAGCGGCTGCGTTGGTCGAAGTTAATCAGGGCAAAAATCACCGCCGCCAGCGTGGTTAGCGCCAGCACGACGGCCCCAAGGCTAACTCGGAGGTTTTGCCTCATAACCCGATTAGGCAGAACTACACCCCTTCTCTTGAAACCAAGTGCAACCCAATGTCCATTGTTTGGTAGAAGATCATTCGCGGAACCAATGTAAATTCAATAACTTACGCGGTAGGTAGGCTGAACTTTCCCTTATCATCCGGTTTCTGGAAGGACAAATACAGCTTTCTAGAGCCAATTATTCTCTAAAACTGAACGCTCAGTCCGCCCCGGAACGTCCGGAAAGCAGGTACCAGCATAACTCGCCCGTCTCTGCTATTCGTGGGGACGTAGCCCTGTGCCAGTAGGTTGTTGCAATCCGCAATGGCCTCCCACCTCCCCAACGCAAATTTCGGAAGCGGCTGGCGCACGATCAGATGAAAGTAGGGATCGGTTTGGAAGAGCGACTCGCCGTAGCTGTCCACTGAGGAGACAGCAACGCCGTTCACCCATTTATAACCCGCCTGGACCTTCGTACCGAGGCGCGGCACTTTAGCGGCAATTCCCGCCGCAATAGAGTGTCTCTGTGCCGTGTGCAGCACATCGCGAAGCAGATCGTCCGTAACGTCCGAAGGCGCGAGCGCTCCGCCAAAAGAATAAACGGCGGTCAATTCCAGATCGCCATTGAGTTTTTCGCGAAATGCTACGCGTGTTCCCCAACTGCTCGAGGAGCCACCGTCATAAGCAAAGCCGGTCGAGAGGCCATCTTGAAAATAATCGGCGTTGGGGAGCTCGGTGCCCCGGCCAAAAACGGCCACATGGCTGTTGTCGTCATGAAAGCCTGCGATCTGCAGCTTTCCGCGAGTGCCGATCTTCCGCTCCGCCGAAATTTCTTCGTGAATCCCATTTTGCAAAACCGGATGGCCCCGTCGCCAGAGCAGCGCGGGAAATGCGTCCAGTTCGTTGAGAGCTGCACCAAGCGCCCCGCCTGGCTGTTCCTCGTTGGCTTCGAGTGGACCGGGTCCGTTGGGCATCGCAGCAAAAACGATGGCGCTGCTCCAGTCGTCGTTGAAATGCACATTTAATTCCGCGCGAGGGCGAATTGAAGAAGCTGCCGCCCCTAGTCCGACCAGAACATATTCGCCGCCGTAGCGCAGCACCGTTCGATCGCCCAGCGCGAGCGCGCCGCCTTGATCGATTCGTACACCCCTGAAAGTAGGTCCAACCGGACCCAGCCTGGCTTCGCGAAGGACGAGCGCGGTGTGCGGACCGGCGCCAAGGGTTCCCGTCGGCAGCCACACTGTGGCGATGCCGCCAGCGGGAGTGTCGGTATCGTAGCTGACCTGTCCGGCAAAGATCATCCGGCTCGTGCCGCCTAGCTTTTGGTCATAGGCCACAGCGGTAGCAGGAGAAGCGGCGATGCTGGAAGCCGAACCTGAACGCCGTGCACCATCCGTGAATTCCATCCGCATCTTGGGTATTCGGGGTCCACTGGTTTCGCCAGCCAGAGCAGTAGCACTCAGGGTATCGCTATCCACCCACTCCAGAACTGGCCGCATCGCCGAGGCCGACCGCAATACCCACTTCCAATCGTCAACTTCCGCTGTGCTGCTCGCCGGCATGCGCCGCAACTGGTCCAGCGTGGCAAACATGGATTCCAGCTCAATGCGAACGACAGTTGTCAGATTCGAGGTGACCTGAATGTGCTTTTCAAGTGTTGGAAGAAAACCGGCGAGGGTCACACGCACGGTGTAAAAACCCGGGGCTAACTTGTCACCCCGGAACATGCCTTGCGTGTTCGTCAGAAGGCCGCGGTTGGCCGCCATCCCCACGGCTTCGGAGACCAACTCCACGCTCGCGCCCATCTGCGGCGTGCCCGCAGCGTCGCGCACCACTCCCGCAAGCTTGCCCGGGACAGGCTTCGCTTGCGCGGCCGCCGGAATCGCCGCGAAGGACGAAACCATGGCGGTCAGGACCAGGGCCCCCAGGGTTCGGAGCCGTTCCTGTTTCACTTTTTCTTACCTCCC
>Ga0137418_10000124_pt1 | contig 56269 bp, 45 predicted proteins | sample CZODoug3_1_2_16f_FD_122242 | JGI IMG/M metagenome (GOLD analysis project Ga0137418, IMG submission 122242) | Vadose zone soil fungal communities from Angelo Coast Range Reserve, California, USA - CZODoug3_1_2_16fungal (Hybrid Assembly) | ecosystem: Environmental > Terrestrial > Soil > Vadose...
TTTAAAACAAGCTAAGTAATTATGAGATTTAAAATTTTTTAAAAAATAAAAAAAAAAATTAGGAGATAGCAATAGGGAAAAAAAAAAGAAGAAAAGAACTGCGTTTTTTCCCTTGTCTCTAAGATATTTTGTTTCTTTTCCTGACCGAGCAATTTTACGCATGATTGTATTTCAGTATATTTTCTTTTGATATGATATTTAATGAGTAGTTTGTTTCTTCGTTACGATATTCGTTGATTTTTAATTAAGGAGCTTTACTTAGCGCATTTAAGAGCCTTCGTATTGTAGCTCTTAGCCCCTTCGTTTGCTATACAGAGACTAAAGTAAGTTCTATTGTATTTATATTTTACTGATCAGTTACTGACTACTTGTGGATATTTATTGTTCAGGTATCCACCTTTGTATTCAAATTAATAGTCAGTTCTACAGAGACTGGGTTATATATTGTTTACATTACTACTGCTTGTCTACTTAGCATTCCAACACAGTACAATGTAATGAAGCTAATACAAATCTAATTTAACTAAACAATCATTTTCATCCGAGTTTAGATGTTCTATAAGAAATGTTCCCGAAGCTGGACAAGATAAAAGGCCGCCGTACGTGCTCCCAAGGTCGGGTAAGATGATCTTGGCAACAGGACTGTCGTGCGAGATGGTTAAAAACCGAGTGCCCGTGGACTCACCCGAGTCGCTATACCCTGACCAGCCCATGCGATCATCATAAACTCGGCAGGAGAAAATTAAATCTTCGCAAATCATGTAATCAACATCGGTATTGCCTCGTTCGAGTTTAAGACTATTTACGGAGTTGATGGCGACGGAGCTGAGGTCGGACTCGAATATGATTTGGAACGTATGCTCTGTAGAATCTTGACATAACATGTCGAAGTAAAGGGTATTTCTAGAACCAAAATACCATGGTGACATCGTTCTCCATCCAAAAAGACGGAGATCAATGTTATCTGGGAATGGAATCGAGAAGAGCGGTGGTATAGTGGTCGGGTGGAGATTCCAGGAAATCAGATCATTGTCAATGAAATTTAACGATCGAGGGAAGAGGGGTGGGATCGCCCAGATTAGTACCCTTTCTTCACATAAGACGATGATTGCAGTCTTCGTCGCGATTACCTACCAACAAGTTAGAAGCCAATTTTAGCAAAAATTTAAGAAATTTACCTCAGGATAATTATCCAAGTCGAAACCTATGGACTCAACATCGACTAAAAAACTCATTGAATGATTCAGCCGATAGTCCCAGACCCTGAAGACGACCCTATCTCTATAGAATATAGACCATACTACCATAAATGTACCGGGTAATATGCAGGCTTGAAGAGCCGAAGGAAGATTGAATTCCAGATGAGCGATTTTAGTTAGACGAGGTGATTCATCTTGGGGGTAAATTTCGTAGATAGTAACAATGCTATATCTAAAAAACAAAACACCATTGACCAATAGCCAAATAACGATATAGAGAGGGACTTACACGTTACACAAGAAAATGCTCAGGCCCATGCTATTTGGTGTGGCCTGAACTGTAAACGTAGTCCAACCCTCATATATGGCTTCTAGTTCAACTGAAGCAATTAGCTTGCAATTCGCACTCGACCTACAACGCAAATCAAAAACTGAAATATTCCCATTGCCATGCGAAATTCTCGGCGAATATATCACCAGGTATCTTCCACCTGGCACGAGGAAGAGTCGACAAGTCCGTGGATCGTTACCAATCGAATGATCCAGAAGATATTTAGTTGTTCGTGGATGCAGGACTGCATCGGGGTCATTGAGATCCCCTTTCTCGAGTTTGCGACAGAACTCAATCCACCTACGCGGCCCCATTGCAGCCATTTCAAGTTCCAAGTCATCCATGTCGGATGTGGGGAAACTTGGAAGGAAAAGGGCATTGTCGATACATATTCGATAAAGTGCAGCCTCCCAAACTACACGTCGCCGGGTGCAACGTTGAAGAGCTTTACAAGTCTTGATAATACTTCAGTGATGTCATTTGTTCAAGAATAACTCCCGGTGTTGACATACCTTACGCAGGGCCAAAATATCGGATGGATGGAGACACATGCAGATGCTGATCTGCACATCGGAACAAATGTTTGCGAGCGTCAGTGCAGTCGTTGCAGCCATTGCTTTCGTGATTGGAATTACGAAGTTGAGGAAAGTTCAAGTTTGAGAGGTGAACTGGACATCGGCTCCATTTTTGGCACAAGACCCCTCCCGAAAGCACTCAGAACATGTTGTAAACTTTAAATGAAAAAAGGGCCCAGCTGTAAACTTGTATTCTAAACCCTTTTTCTCTCTCCGACATCTAAGCGACGTCAACCCTCCCTAAATCTAGCGAAATTATGACATCGGCTTGCTTCCTCATGTTTGGCCGTGTTCCCATCTGAACATGGATCTCACAATTAATACTCCGACCTGGCACCCCGTTTTATTGTTTAGAAAATAATCTAGGTTTCTAAACGTTATGGATAGTCATCCAGTCTTGCGGTCGACTCATTTCTCAAATTTGAATGACAGGGATCTCACAATCGATAGCCCGATTTGATAGTCTCGCTACCAAGACCATTCATGCGTGGTCGGATTTACCCCTTTGGAGTATCGAAAATATTTTCAATCTTGGAACCCATCACGGACAAAGAAACAATTCAATTTGACGGGGCAGACGGTCACTGTTGGAATATTTGATCACAGCCTTACGATCTAGGAAGTCTTTACTGGATGATCCAGAACTCTTGCTAAAATCTTATGCCAAGACTCGAAAATCGCGTATGTATGCACCAATGCAGAAGTATGATACATTATATGAAGGTCGATTTTTCTATAAAAGAAAAAAAAAAAGAGATATTCCAACAGAAGTAAATTCAACTTATTTCGTAACGTTTGCTATCGATCATAAAATACATCAGCTTATCGATCTAGTCTTAACATAACGTGTGGCAATTTGATTTTTTTTTTCTACACATCAACTCCTGTCATTTCGGATCGAAGAAGAGCGGAGTGCCTGTTGCACCTCCCAATTTGGAAAAGAAAACACGCAGCCAATTGAATGCCACTTAGAATTCCCCGCTTAAGAAACTTAATTACATCGATTAAGACCTTTTGGGTAAAAAATAGCGGGGATAAACAGGCTGTGTTGCACAACCGTATATAATAAAATCATATATAACGGTATACGATGTTCGAAACTTTGAATGCTTTTCTACATTGATTGCAATTGCCTAACCGCGTCTCTGCTTTGAACGTGTAAGGCATTGCCAGTGGGTTTTTTTTTTTTTTCCTTCTCTTTCTTCCCTTCTTTCTTTTTACTTGAATTATATTGAGGTCGGGCTGTATTACGATGTCATGCAACCAGACCTCAATATATGTTTATTAGTGGAGCTTCTTATTTTTATCTTCTATATTGCAAAATTCCGAAATAATTAAACAATAAAAATTTCCTCCTCCAACCCCCTGCCATTATATTAAAGGAGTATAGATTCAGACACTAACTTGACACAAGTCATTTAGTCACACTCCCAGCCAAATAGTTTAAAACGGTACAGTAATAAACTGCGAACTATCATTGTTTGTGGCGACTGCCAACACTTGTTGCACTCTACTATTTTTACGCCCTTGTTCACAATGCACGACGCAAACGCATCCGAGTCACGATCATCTCAAGAATCTGAGACAAAAGACGACACTGTTCAAAAGCACGTTCATGTTTACACGGATTATAAATGTACAGGCAAAACTCGGGCCATTCGAAATGCGATAGTTGACACTAACACTGCGCCACCACCGTTCCATGATTTTATTCAATCTCAATTTCACGCTATCAAAAAAGTCCAGTCAGGAAAGAATCGATTTTCCGGAATGTTTTGAAGATGCAATGCTTCGAAAACAGGTGAGATAACAAATTACATTGGAATACTACGTTGTATAGTGATATTTTGGATCCAGGGACATAAAACCGTGCTCTTGAAGGGATGGAAACATGTCGTTTTTTTGAATACAAATACGAAAGGTTCATTATATATTCTCAGACCCAAAAAAAAAAAAAAAGGAGGGTTGCTTCGGAAACACGCTTATACGTTTGCAGCATTCTTCAATCATATTAAAGATGTAAATGTAACGTTCTTCTGCCCTGAGACTCTACAGTTCCCAAATATGCAGACATTTGACCACGAATGCCCACCTCAATCCAATTTCTGTAAAGTAACCTTAGATATCAAAGGAGTTTTTTTTTTTCGACGCATCTGAACACATCCTGAATTTAAAGCTGGTCGATGTTGAGATATCCAAAATTCAATAAAAGGAAAAGCTTCGTGCTTGCGGAAATGCCAATCGTGATATGACAACGCCCTTCGTACGTAGTTATCCAAAATCAACATTAACCTCTCCACCACTTTCGATTCCTCCTAATCCAGATCTATAAGGAAACAAGCACAGAAAAGCTCCTTAGAATCATTGTTAATCATTTTTGAAGAAAAACTTGAGCCGTATTCCTCACAGGACGCGTTCCCATAACCATAAGGATGAAAGACGACCATTTGACTCTTCAACGAAGCAAGGTACAGCGTACAAATATGACAAAAAAATCATGAGTAATTATTGCATACAAATCGGCATGATAATGACGCATTTTTCGCTTCATCAGAATATACTTCTTAATTCACAGCAGTGAATAGCAAACAAGAGCTTCGGGGCGACGCTTCCTAATTCATTCACAAACGGTAAATGATCGCCATATATCAATGACGGATAAGAACCTCAAAACCCATTCGAGCATATTCTGAAACGATATGATCCTTCCCCCAACAAAGGTCCGGCAAAAGTGTGTCGAATAGAAATGACATGAACAATTAGCAAGGATATGTATGGACATGTGGCTGAATGCTAGTGGCATGAGTCGCCGGATAAGAATCCCGGCCCCATATAATACAATATTGTAACATATACGTTAATAGGCTGTAGCACCATACGGAGACAAGTCTTGGTGGAGTTACTTACGGTATCTTTTGTAATATAGCATAAGTTCACTTACTTTGTAATAATATCTCTCAGCCGTTCATCAGCAAAGCGTGTAAATTGTTTCCATAATTCCAGCAGATTCCATAAAAACGTGAAACCTTGGAGCTTTTAAACCTACGAAAGAATTCAAATGATTAACCTACAGCTGCTATTTACAACATTGTTTGGCAAAATTATATTGAATGACACTTTCGCTGTTTACTATTGATTTTACTTTTAGGGCTGCACGTCAACAAAACAGCCCCAGAATATGAAAACCCCGTGCACCATGGTTTCATTTATAGAAATAAGGACGACGACGCAAACTTTACAGAATAAGGTCTAATATACGCGGATTAAAAAATTTCTCCCCTACAGCATGGCTTCTCTTATGAAAAAAAAAAAGGCAACGTCACAAAACTTTCATAATAAGAGCATCACGGTAATGACGCACCATTGGGCTGCGGACAAGAATATGTTTATTTAAGCATTGATTTCCGAGATCTCTTTAATAAACTCACCCAAAAAAAAAAAGGGGGGGGCACCACGGCTTCGTATGCAGACACAAGGATAACTCAAATTTCATAGAATGACGTTGAGTGGACTCTGTAGGCAACTGTATTACTATATATTCATACCCCTTATGAGGAATAATCTATTGTCATAGCTGGCGTCGATATGTGCGGTGATATTTGATAGGGGTTGTGGCAGTGGCCATACTCAAACTTGCAGTAATCTATTTTTTTTTTTGATAAAATAAAATTAATAACAATAAAACGTACTAACAGTTCGAGACTTTCAGTAAATTAATTTCGTGCAAATAAAGGAGCATGAATCCTCTAATAATTTCTTGTGCTGAACTCATTAACAATACTATAGTATCCTACCATCCATTCACAATCCAACCCTTTTCAGTGTAAAATATAGTCTTATATTACCATTCTTATATAGACCTTTTCAGGCGCAAGTGAAAACTCAAAATTACCCGCCTTCTTAGCTTGGTGTTAGTACAATAATCAAAAGAACTTTGGGATTAAAATAAATATCAATAAAGAAATTTCAACAATACATTGTTTGTATATGTTTAACTTCCCTGTCTTTTGATGACTTGAAACGCTTTTTTGGCCACTTTCATAGGCATCGCATTTACCTGCAAATATACCTCAACTTATATCTCTCATATATATTATAAATAGAACTTAGTTTATGTTGTAACTTTATTGCCGGGAGCAAAACGCCACCTTCAACATAAGGCTCATGGTGAAAATTAGTAATGCATACCAGTGAGTAATTTATATCATCCAATTTGAACATCGAATTCGAAATGGATGAAACATACCTCGATTGCCCAAGCTCAATCAAAGCATTATGGGGCTTGAGAGTCGCATTCAACTTACGTATATGCAATCCTCTATATGCATCTAAGGGACGATTTCAATTATTTAAACTTTGCATTCATTGATGACAGGCCTTGTGATTTCTGAGAATGAAGGAGTGACAGCCTTGACATAATTGAATGAGCGATCGAATGTTTCAAGACAATAACCTTAATGACACAAAAACGTAAAACATTGAACGCTATTTGTCATACATTGTCATTTAGCAAACGATTGAGTGTTCCGATGCGATGCCCTTGATGACCATTGATTATATTAACACAGATTGTTGAAAACGTAAAATATTAAACTAGTTATTGAGCTTTCCAAACAACCTCCAAAACCTTGAATCACGACGTCTTGTTTTAGCATTCATTGGTAATAGCATTCCTTGATATGGACGAATTAGAAAGAACAAGCACATTGTTCATTTTTATGCATCATGTGTTTTGTTTTTTATTTATTTTTAAATCCCCTCTCCAAATCAACGGCAATGGGCGATCATCGAAGACGTAGTCTCTCAATCTTTCAACAAACCTTATTAATCTAATTAATATTAATCACACACTTTATCAGATAATTTTCATATCTTGAATCTCAGAGACTGGTAGACTCAGCCATTGGAGGAATGGACATTGTTAACAATTATTATACCATTAATATACTCCAAAATATGTTAACAATGCCTCCTTCCTTGCGTTAAATGTATGCATTCTGGGTATTCACAATCGCCATCACATATGTATGCGCGATTTTCTTCCGGTTCGTATCCTATAGGCAGTGAATAGTTGCATATCACTCCCAGAGTAACCTATGTATTGTGAATAAATATAGCAATGCATCTAATAAGTTGCTTACCTGGAACTGACAACGTATGTGTACATTAAAAAACAAATGCAGTTTCAAGACGCCTCTTCTAATTTGATCCGAAGGGAGATGGAAGAAAGTGGCTAGTTGCCCGTATTCATAACGAAACTTAAAGGAGGAATTGATCTTAATTAAATTGAGTTGGGTGCCTTTTTTATAAAAAAGAAATTTTTTACTTACAGTACGAAGATCCACTGCGTACGGTCCACCTTCTTCATGTGTAAACGAATTCGTACCAATACCGACGCCAGGGAAAGGCATGGAAGGTCTGACTTCGTGTTCTGTATAGCCTGCCACGAACAGTTGCTGTCCTCGTTGCATTTCCGAACTTAATCGAACTTGGATGAACCCTCTCTCGAACACATTATCTCCTTCCCCAGGGGGTTGCAATGTGTATCTTGCGGTCGATGAAGACACAGTAGGCACAAGAATAAGGTCATTAACTAGAACAAGTTGGGTAGACATGAGTTAATTGATTAAAGATAAAGTTGCTTAATGTCACTTTATAGTCGATTATACTCTGCTAATTATGAAATAGTGGCGTAGATAACGTTTATACGAACGTGTATTGTGTTGTTTATAGAGGATGAAAAGTATTCTGAGAATGCAAATGATTAATAAATTATCTAAGATCTTGATAGGAGCATAAACAAACGTTGCTTTTAATCCTCTTTTTTTTTTTTTTTTTTTTTTTTTTTTTTTTTTTTTTTTTTTTTTAATTTTTTTTTTTTTTTTTTTTTTTTTTTTTTTTTTTTTTTTTTTTTTTTCAATAAACTAAAATAATAAACTAAGGTTAAAATATATCTAATAAAATAAGTGATATAAAATAAATATTACTATTATACTAATATAATGTAATAGTAATGCGATTCAATTTAAAATTAGAATGGTAATTACAAATTTAAATAAATAAAAATTAGTAAATTACTTAAACATAAAAATATAATATGTGGTAATGCTAATTATGATTAAATAATAAGTTATTAATTTTATTATAAAAAAATCAAAATCATTTTAAATATTAACATAATAAGTTTAAATTAAATAATAAATAAGATTTTATAACATAATATATTAATAAAATAAAATAGTAGTAGACTTAAATATAATAAATAAAATTTTAATAATCCAATAAAATTTAAATAAAATAAATAAAATTCAATTTAAAGGTTAATATAATTTAATTATAACCTTATAAGAATAATAAAAAAAAATATTTACATTAATATTAAACTTTTATAGGAAAAATTAAAATTTATATTTTTAATATATTGTTAATTTATTTTTTTTATAAATAAATATTTTTATATAAATTTATATAATAAACTTTAAATAAATATAATATAAATTAAATAAAATATATATTATAACTAATATAACTAATATAACAAACATAACTATTATTAATAAAAATAAAAATAAAAATTATATTTATATATATTTGTAAATATTAATGCTTAAAAATATTTAATATTAAAAATCTTACACAACTAAATATAACTATTAATATTTTGTTATTTAGTATTTAAATAATTAAATTGTATTTATTTTTTTATTTATTAATTTATTTTTTTATAGTTAATGTATATATATATATATACGAGTAACCAGATTCGAACTGATGATATCTACGTGGAAGGAAGAGGTTATACCAATTTAACTATACTCGTTTCTTTATTTATAATTAAAAATTTAAAAGTTAAAAATAAAAAATTGATAAATAAAAATAAACTGTAGCTAAATATAATCTATAAATATAACTATAAATATAACTATAAATATAACTATAACTATAAATATAACTATAACTATAAATATAAATATAACTATAAATATAACTATAACTATAAATATAAATATAAAAATATATATAGATATATACATATACATATATTAATAATTGATAGTTATTAATTATTAGCTATTATTTGTTAATTGTTATTTGTTATCAATTAGATTATTATTATTTAAAATACTTCTTTTAAAAAAATAATTTATAATAATTTACTTTTTTTATTAAATAATATAATTAATATTTAAAGTTTTGTTAAAGTCCTAGTTAATATTATTATTGAAGTAATAATTAAAGTTAAGTATAAAAATTTTTAAAATTCCTAATTATATAATTAAATATAAAATTTAGTTTATTCTAATATTATATATTTTAATATAATTTTGATTAATAATTAAACTTAATATTTGGTATTTATTTAAATTGTAATTGTAAGATATTACGTAAATATGTAACAGTTAAAAGTTTAATAAGTATAAATAAAAAAAAAAAATAATAAAATTAAACTGAAACAGAATCATCAGTTTAGTATATTTAAACTAAATAAATTTATAATATAATAGTTTTATTTTAATTATTATAGTTTAGTTTTAATTATTATGGTTAAGATTATTAATATTAATAACTACATCGAAAATGGGTTAAACATATTATCTGAAATATATATATCTAATAAAATATTGTAATAGCAATATTAATCCTACTTACCCTTATTAAATTAAATAAAATTAAATTAAAATAAAAAAAATTTGTTTTTTTATTAAAACTATAATAAAATTTAATTTTAACTTACCAACCTATACAATTTACAATTAAAGTTATAAATTTATTAAAAATTTTCTTAATTTAATTGTTAGGTAAGATTATATTTTTAATATTTTTAATTTTGTTAATTAAGTTAATTTTGTTAATTTTGTTAATTTTATTAATTTTGGGAAGGCAATTTTAAATTAACACTTTAATTTTATAAAAAACAAATTTTTTTTTACTTGGAAAAGGCTAAGTTTTTAATTGAAAGTGAGAATGAAAGATTAATATTGAAATTAATATTTAGTTTTAGAAATAGTATGAAAGTAACTTATATAAATTTAAAATTTTAAGTTTTAGAGTAATAAGTATAAGTTTAAGTATAAAAAAAAAGTTTTAAGTCTAATTAGGTTAAATATTTAAATTATATTTATATTTATAGTTTTAATTTATTTTAGAATCGTAATTAAGTATTATATATGTAATTTAACAAAATAAAATAGAATTTAATAACAATTCTGCGTAAAAAAATAATAATAGAATTATTGCTTATATTATAGAATAACTGCTTAAAAAAATTTGTTTTTTTATTTATTTTATTTTAAATTGTATTATATTTAAAAATATTATATGTATTAAATTGTATTTTATTGTATAACAAAAATATAATTAATTATAATAGAATTATATAAACTATATCTTATTATAAAGATAATTGTTACAAATTAATAACAAAAAATTAATTTGCAATCATTGAATAAAGATAAAATTTAAGTAAAGTTTAAATGATTATTTAATTATATTATGTTTATAATTTTATAATATAAATACTCCAAAAAAAGAATAAAATTCTTTTATAAGTTACTAATACTAAATATAAATATAAATATAAATATAAATATAAATATAAATATAAAAATATAAATATAAATAAAACTATAAACATAATTATAAATATAACTATAAATATAAAAATATTTAATTATTTTTAATCATTTAAAGAATTTTGAAATAAAACAAATATTGCAGATGCAATATAGATTATAAACAATCTAATTTCAAATAATAAAGATGTATTAATTAACATAGGAGCAAAGACTATAAATATTAAACATAAAGCATTAAAAATAATATATGTTGAATAAGTACTTATTACTCTATTATCTGATCTAGATATATTTAAAGCTAATTTATTTAAAGTAGAAGCTAATCCGTAAGGACCTATTAATTCAACAACTCCTTTATCTAAGAATTTAGAAATATTATAACCAATTTTAAGGCCTGAAGCAATAATATAGTGATTATAAATTACATCAAAAAAATATTTACCATTTAAAAATGTATAAATTTGACGTCCTAAATAAGTATTAGTTAAACTTATAATAAATTCTGGATTAACATGATATAAATATAAAGATAATGTTGCACCTAATAAAGATAATAAAGCAGGTAATAATTTAATAATTAAAGGTAAACTAAATTCAGCTTCTATAATTGATATATTATTAGGACTTAAATATAATGCATTTCCAAAAAAATCTGTACCAACTCCTACAAATAAATCAGCAAAAATATAACCAAAAAATATACTAAATAAAGCTAATATAAATAATGGAATAATAACTAATAAATTTGCTTCATGAGTATTAGAATATATAGATTTAATATTATTAGGTACAGTTAAAAATACTAAACTTATTAATCTAAAACTATAAAAAGCTGTTAAACCAGCGGTTATACTTCCTAATATATAAGCATAAGTTCCACTAAAACTATAAGCACCATAAGCTAATTCTAAAATTAAATCCTTACTATAGAAACCTGTTAATCAAGGTGTTGCTAATAATGATAATGAACCTATTAACATAATAGTATAAGTAAATGGTAAAAATTTTATTAAACCACCCATTTTTCTGATGTCTTGTTGATCAGATAAACTATGTATTACACCACCTGCAGCTAAAAATAGTAATGCTTTGAAAAAACTATGATTCAATGTATGAAATAATGCAACATTATGTTGACTTAGACCAATTGCTAATACCATGTAACCTAATTGAGATATGGTTGACATAGCAATAATTCTTTTTAAATCATTACTTACTAATCCTACAGTTGCTCCAAAGAATGCTGTAGTAGCTCCTATTAAAGTAATTACTAATAAAGCGGTAGGACTAAATTCTAATATTGGTGAAGATCTTAATAGTAGATATATTCCAGCTGTAACTAAAGTAGCAGCATGTAATAAAGCAGAAACAGGTGTAGGCGCCTCCATTGATCCTGGTAATCAACTATGTAATCCTAATTGCGAACTTTTTGCTGCGGCACCAGTTAATAGAAGTAATGCTATAATAGTCATAGCTGTTTCATTAATATAAGGTGCTAATGAGTAAATAGTAGAAAAATTAAGTGAACCGAATACGGCAAACAAAGCAAAGAATGCAATGCTAAGACCGTAATCTCCTACTCTATTCATTGTTAATGCTAATATAGCTGCTTTATTAGATTGAATTCTTGTAAAGTAAAAATTAATAAGAAGATAAGACACAATACCTATACCCTCTCAACCAATAAACATTACAAAATAATTACCAGCTGAAACTAAGAATAACATGAAAAACGTAAATAATGATAAATATGAAAAGAACCTTTGATTGTGAGGATCGTTAGATAAATAATCAACACTATAAATATGAATTAATGTAGAACAATAAATAACAGCTAATGCTAGAGAAACTGTTAATTGATCAAATAAAAATTCTCAAGATATATACATAAATTCAGAATCTATTCAATTAAATAAATATATTGTAACAGGACTTCCACAAATTCCTACTTCATAAAAAGCTAATGTAACTAAAATAGAAGATATAATTAAACAAGAACAAGTAATAAAATGTGCACCTGTAACACCAATTTTTCTACCTAAGAACCCCGCAGAAAAAGAACCTAATAAAGGAAAAATTAAAATTGATAAATACATTAAGTAGTAGTAATTAAAATATTTCCTCTTACAAACCTTTATAAATTATAGACATTTAAGTTATTTTTACCTACTATTAGACTTTCTTAAATAATTTATAATTCATTGAAGAAGCAAAATAAGGTGATACAACAGATATGAACGTATTCATAGATTCAGCTCAAATATACAATTTAAATTGTAATTTGTGTTTGTGAATATTACATAAAATTCCAAAATTATCCTTAAGAGTTTTTTGCAATATTAATTGCTCTGTATATGAATAACTATGAGTATTAAAATAAAAACCGTTCTACTTCCATCATCCATTGCTCAAAAAGCAAGTGAAACCGGAGTTAAAAATTGAGCAATATTGCAAGGAATACGTTTTACACCATCTATTATAAATAAATGATATAATGGAAATAAAGATGCCAAACATCTTATATAAAGCATTAAATAAAAAGTTAAATCTCTTCTTTGAACCAAACTGGGTAAATGTGTAACTATAGGGCTTAAAATGTGAAAAAGATGCAATATATATTCTAAATGGATAAACCCTTGATTAAATTGAATTTGTGGATTTCCTTTTTTACCTGGAATTCTTATATTAGCATCTCCCAATAAATTACCTATTAACACATTAAACATAAAAGGTGTAAGATACAAAGTATTTAAAACAATAGGCGTCAATCTAAAACCAATATTGGAACATAAATTACTTCCATAAACAACTAGCGATTTACATTCATTATTAGGTTCAATTTTGTTTAATTTTGTAGAACCTGTTTTAATTATCCTACTCTTAGGTAAAACATTTAAACCCATTCTTTTTTCTTTTGTCATTTTATGATAACTGCTGTAAAATCTTATCATTAATAATTTAGAATATTAATATTTCCTCTTACTTCTTCATTTTTTAAGGATGGATTATATAATCATAACATTCATTTTTGTAAATACTATGTGTTACGTATAATCTCTGAAACACAGAAATATGTTAGCTGATTAGTATAATCTAAATAGAACAATTTGAACATTTTCACTCTAATTTAAACTTAATAAAAAAAAAGATAATAATTTTTTGTATAACTATATTTTAAACTTCTTTTTTTTTTTTACTTTATTTAAATAAATAAAGAGTAGTACAAATATAAATTTATAGTTTAAAAACTACGTTTCAGCTAATAGTAACATGCTTAATTAAAAAAAAAAGAGTCAACATTATACTTTATAAATGTTAAACCATTTTTAATAAAAAAAAAAGGACCAAGAAAGATCTATAATAAGCTACTAAAATAGTAAGACCTACTACAGATTCAGCACCTGCAATAGATATTATATAAACACTAAATGTCTGACCAACATTATCATCAAAATTAAAGGAACTAATTAAAATTAAAATAGTTACAGCAAGTAACATAATTTCAATAGAAATAATCATTAAGATAATATTTTTTCTATTAATTATAAAACCTAATAGACCTATTAAAAAAAGAAGTAATGGTAGATTCATATTTATTTATTAGCTATATATATCCTTTAGGAACCAGTAATAATTGTCATTTATTTTTTTTATTCGTAAATGTAAATTTTCTTTATATTCATAATAATATTATTATAAATAGATTATTAAAAAAAAAATACTTAACGATCTTAAGGTTTTAAAACCTTATGTAAAAATTTTATTTTTTTTTATTATGTATAAACAATGTTAAGATAATAAACTAAAAATTACACTATATATTTATCTACAATAAAATAATATAAAGTAGCAATTTTCTACAATAAAATATACGGTAAATTATTAATGTATCATTATTTAAATATATAAAAATATTTAAATATATTAATATATTATAAAATTAAATGTTAATTATTAAAATAAACCGCTAGATAGAACCACCTGTTCCACCTCAATAATATACAACACAAAATAAGAATAACCAAACAACATCCACAAAATGCCAATATAGAATAGATAATTCTAGACCTAAGTGATGTCCATTAGTCATATGATAATTAGTAATTCTTAGATATTGTACTAATATAAAAATTGTACCAATTAAAACGTGCGCACCATGCAAACCTGTTGTAGCAAAAAATGCAGAACCATACACTGAATCTGCAAAAGTAAAACTAGCTTGATTATATTCAACATATTGTAAAAAAGTAAAAATAAGAGCTAATATAATTGTAACAAATAATCCAGTTATAGTTGCTTTTCTATTATTAGCAATAAGTGCATGATGTGCATAAGTAATAAATCCACCACTTGAAAGTAAAATTAAAGTATTAATAAAAGGTATTGCGAATGCATTTAAAGGAGTTATTCCTACTGGAGGTCAACTTACAATTTCAATTGAAGGTGATAAACTAGCGTGTAAATAAGCTCAAAAAACACTTAAGAATGCCATAATTTCACTTACAATAAATAAATTGAAACCTTGTGCTATACCAAATCTTACTTTTTTTGTATGATGACCTTTGAAAGCTGCTTCAATTACTACATCTTTTCACCAATATGCTGCTCCTATTACAGTTAATAAAGCAGCCGCTTTTAATAATAGAAAACCTGTTGAATAACCGTGAAAATATTGTACAGTTCCTATAACTAATGCAAATAAAGAAGAACTAACCATTAAAGGTCATATTGATCTATCTACTAAATGAGAAGGAAAAAATTGAAAACTTAATCTAGTTTGTTTAAGATTAAATGTTGGTAGATTATTTTTATTTGTCATTATATTTTGATTTTTTATTATTTAACTGTATTTAGCTTATTAAATTTTTTAATATACCAACTACTTTTTATTTTATAGTTATGAATAAATTTAATGTAATATTATAATATAAAATCAAATGGAATATTAAAGGATATCTTAATCGATCAACTATATACTAATTTAAAATTTAATTTTATAATTATTAAATTATAATTTAGAATATAACAGGATAACATTCAATTTTTGTTTTATTAATATAAGTTACAGTAAAAAGTTTAATATAAAAAAAGGGGGGGTTATTTTTATATATATATAATATATAATATATAATATTTAATATAATTAAAATAAAAAATAATTAATAATATATTTTATCTTATTATCTTTTTATTTTGTATTATATTTTACTGCATAATAATTAACTTTAAAAACTAATTAAAAAATAACTAAAATTAAAGGTTTAAAAAAAGAAAGGATATTTTTGTTATAATATTCAATTAAGTGATACTATTTTTAAAATGTTTCACGGTTGGTTACTTAAAAATAGCATATGCTATATACTATACTTATATAAAATATAGAACAATATTGAATAAAATGTTAGTATATTTTTTGTAAAATTTTATTTTATTTATTTTACATATAAATAAAATTACTTTTTTCATCTTAAACAAACTTAAATTAAGATTTTTTGTTTACTGATTATAACAACGATTATTAATCGGTTATGTTTATTTAATCAAATTGACTATATATTAATTTTATTAGTAATTTAATAGTGTTACTTAACAATAACAACTATTTTTTTGGGGGATTAATTTTTTTTTTATATTTTTTTATTTATTTTATTTTATATATAAAAAATAAAAATTTGTTAAATTTAGTAGTAAAAAAGGGGTTAAATATATTATTGAACAGGTTTTATTTTTACTATACTAAATAGTATATATAATATAATAATGTAAATTTTATAAAATTATTATGAAAAATAACAAATATAATTATTTAATCTATTTAGGATATCGAATTTCTAAAATAAAAATTAAATTATTTTTATAAATAGTCGTTAAATAAAATAGAAATAATACTTGAAATTACTAAAAATATAATATTATTTTAAAATATAATCATTATAGCAAATTAAATTTATAAATTAAATTGTAAATCATTATTAAAATTTCCAGACATAAATATGTTTTTAAAGTTAAAATTTGTAGTCATTTCTTTAACATTTTATTCAAATATATGAATAAAAAAAAAAGAAAATATAAATTAAATACAATATAGTTAATACATTTATAATAATAATAATAATTATAATTATAATAATAATAATAATAATTCTGTGAAAAAGTAAAATACCAAAAAAAAGATATTAAATTTTTTGAATGAGATTAAATTTAATTATTTGTTGTTTAATTTAGTGATATACATTCTTATTACTTGTTGAAATGTAAACAATGGTAAAATATATTTAGAAAAAATATAAATTAATGCTAATAATGTTAAAAATGCAAATGATAATTGATTTAAAAAATAAAAAGGTATTAATTGAGGCATAATATGATATATTTATTAGTATATTGCTCTTATTTAAATTATTAAAAATAAAATTATTTTTTTGGTTTTATATATTAAACCTAAATTCAAATTAAAGAACTATCTCTGCTTGATTTAATTAAGCAATAAACTTATATTATTAAAATATTAAAAATTATAAATTAATATAAAATTTTCTTATTAAATAAAATAATAAACTATATATTGTAATATAAATTAATTATTAATTTTTTAAATAGTATAAATTTATAATGAGATATGGAGGGTATCTTTATTAAAAAAGAAAATGTAAATTAAAATTGTTAAGTTTATAATTAATAATATATTAATTATATAAAATTTAAAGGGATTCATTATATTGATATTGAACATATTTAATGTTACAATTTCCTATTTTATAATTTATATAAAAGTTTCTATAATAAATAAACAATAAATTAAAGAAATAAATATAAGTATAAAGTAAGGTGAAAAAAAAAATAACTGGTACACTTAAATATTTTAATAAATATATCAATTTATCAGTTAAAATAATTACAAGAGAGTAAATTAAATAACAATTTTCTCATTAAAAATATATAAATAAACATTATCATTAATAAATGAAAATAAATTTTTATATATGAAAGAAACCAATAATTTAATTTTTTTTTCATTGTCTCATTCTCATTAATTAAATAAGTTTAATAATACAAAAGTAATTATAAATTATAATAGAAAACCAAATTTTTATAATTAATTAAGTTAATTTTATAAATAAAGTTATATTATAAAAATAAATTATTTCTAATATATTACAACTTAGTTATCAAATTTTTATTATTTATTATAAGTGTTAAAATTTAATATAAAGTTATAATATTTAATTTTTACATTTTTATTACTAATTATGTAAAAATTAATAATTACTTAATTATATAAGGATATAAATTATTTAAGATTCGGAATGAATGATTTTAAATTTAATTAGGTACACTATAATCACTGATGTCTTATATCTTATATCTTATATCTTATATCTTATATTTTATATCTTATATCTTATATTTTATATCTTATAACTTATGTCTTATGTCTTATGTCTTATGTCTTATGTATGATGTATGATGTATGATATATGATATCTGATGTATGATTTTTTTTTTTGTAAATTGTAAGAAAGGGGGTTAAATTTAATATAAACCTAATTAATTATTAAGGATATCTATTATTTTGTTTAAAATTTTAAAATATTATCAATTACGATTGAACAGGTAACATTTTAAATGCGTGAAGAGGAATAGGAGATGGTAATGACCATTCTAATGTATTAGCAGTTTCTGTTTCATCATTAAATTGTGTTATAGATGAGAAATATGAAGGTACTTGCCATGGATTATTAGAGCAATTAGGTTGATTAGCAAAAATATCATAAATAATATAACCAAATAAAATAGTTGCTATTACAGATATTATAGAACCAAAACTTGACCACGCATTTCATCCACTAAATGCATCAGGATAATCAGGTATTCTTCTAGGTAAACCAGCCAAACCTAGGAAATGTTGAGGGAAGAATGTTAAATTAACCCCAACAAATAATGTTCAGAAATGAACTTTTCCTAAGAATTCATTATATGTTCTACCAATAATTTTTGGAGTTCACATATAGAAGGCAGCAAATAATGCAAATACTGCTCCCATTGATAAGACATAATGAAAATGTGCCACTACATAGTAAGTCAACTTATGTTTACTCTTTTCACAAAGAGGATCGGACTATATCTTATCTAATCATTTAACTAAATAAACTTTCGACTGCCACGTATAGTCTCTACGGATCCTACTAATATATAATTTAATAAATATACTTTGGTTTCCACGGATATAGCCTTTTATACTTTAATTATTTTTATTTTTATTTTTATTTTTATTTTTATTTTTATTTTAATTTTTATTTTTATTTTTATTTTTATTTTTAGGAATAGCACAACCTATAAAAGATTCTACCGTTAGCAAACTGTAGTAAAACTACAATATACCGGTAAATAAAATTTTTAAAAATTTAAACATTACCACAGTGGCAAGACAACATGACACTTACTTGATAAGATCCTTAAATTTATTGAAAGATATTTTTTTTTCCCCTAATAAAGGATAAACAGTAAAATGTTGAATTATATTTTGTAAAGTAGATATTCTATAAGTTTCTATTAACCAAAATGTTTTAGACGGATTTCTAATTAAGCTTTTAATATTAAAATGAGTTCTAATAGCATTTATTAAATATTTATCATCATTTTGACCAATACTGAATGAAGAAAAAGTATTTTGTCTTATTGAAAAGCAACCTTCCGCTTCACAAAAACCCGATAACCATTCATTAAAATAAGAATAATCAATTACTATTCCGCTTTGTATTTTTGATCTTTGGGAATATTTATAATTTCTTTCTTTCAAATACCATTCTACATCATTACGTTTAAAACATTCTAACAAAAATTTTATTTGGCAATTTAATCTTGAAGTTAATGGAGGAAAATCATTAAAGATAGTAATAATATTCATAATAGATTTTTTAGAATCTACTACTCAGATAACAAAATGGTTTTTATTAACGTATCTAACTTTACCTCCTATTGTGTTAGCTATTAAAGTTAACATATATGAATTTTCCTTACAATTATTTAATTTAATGATTAGTCTATATTGTAAAGATTTTTTTCTTCAATGATTAACTTGAATACTACCATCTCCATCCATTAATCCTACCCAAAATTTTTTTAAATATAAAGGATCTTTATCTATTCTATCATGGAATGCTATATCTAGACTAGCATTTGAAAGAATTACTCCTGTTAACCCACCTATTGTAAATAATGCTATGAATCCAATAGTAAAGATTAATGGTGTAGTAAATCTTAAACTACCTCCATATAATGTTGCTCAGGGTTCAGCCTTTAACCATTTCAGGTTCAGCTAGCTTATTATCTCAATATATATTAAAATAATTCATATATATCTTATTCAGATTATTAATCTAAAATCCGTCACCGGTAATCTGGACCATTCCTTCTAATCTCATATACAAAATATGATTTACTGTACTTAGAGATACTGTGGCGTCTGGCCTCTACGCTTTTACACAATAGTTTCCTAATCGTGATTTAGTTCGACGATAGTCTTAAAATTATTCTTAATTCTAATTATAAGATTTCTCTCGAGTTTGCCACTCAGAATTATTGTTTATTTTTTTAAATGTAATTTATATCTCATAGAGTTACATATATATGGTAAAATATAACGTTGTAAATTTTTCATAGATTTAGTTGAAATATAAATAACAGGTTTTCTTTGAATATGCATAGTACATTTTAAATTAAATTTATATATTAATACACTTATAATGAAAACTACTTCTTTGACAGTAAAAAATTGTGTTTGTAATGTTATACCTTTATAAGTTTTAGTTCCATCACAACATATCCAATGAGCTAAAGCTTCATATGTTAATAATTCAAAAAGATCTAAAGGTATTATTTTTATTTTGTTAATATAAAATATATTATATAACTCAGTAAAACATGGAAAAGATCTAGTAGTAAAAGCTATTAGCATAAAAATTTGTCCCATTTAAATATGATTTAGTAAAATATGGATAAGTTTAAGTAAAATTAGTTCATTTATTAAAACCATAAAAAAAAATATTCTGATTTATCTAAAGATTGTTTAAAACCTAATCTAGCATTACCTGTTTTATTTATTTGTAATCAACCATCTTAAATTATAATACCTACTAATATAGATTTTAAATGTAAAGGTATTTTAACCATATATCTAACAATAGAAGTATAAGGTGGATAATTTATAGTTGAAGATATATTTGAACCATAAACTACCAACTTTTTACAATTTAAATTAGAAGGTAAATAATTTCTATTAGATCTAGGAAATCTTTCTAAAAGATTTAAAGTTTGTTTATTTTTTATAATAATTCTGCTGGTCATTTGTCTCTTGCTGAAGGAGAATGACAACCACGAAAATATTTTTATTCCTGTAGGTACTGCAATTATCATTGTTGCCGCTGTAAAATATGCTCTAGTATCCACCTATATTTTTAAACTAAAAAACTAAATATTTAAAGTAATTTAGTTTAAATAAGGACTTTTTCTTATTCTAATTGATTAAGATTTTTTCTTGAAGTCTCTGAGGAAAAAGATGTTTTCTTTTTTTTGATCCTGCGAATAAAAAAATAAACAACAAATAACAATATTTTTACATTTTATCTTTTTTTTTTAGATTTTACTAGTTTTAACAAAATGTAATTGTTATATATATATTGTTCTCGCAAACAGAAAAATTATTTTAACTTTATTTATAAAGTTAACGACGCAGATAAAATTTTTAATGTCATTTTAAATACCCCTTTATAAAACATAGAAGGATGCATGTGAACAATTATCATTTATCTAATAAGGATCATACTAGTGCGTAGCACTGTTATATAAATTCTTAAATTTAAATTATTACCTGGGGCTTTAGTGCGTAGCAGTAGTTACCTTTAACTGAAAATTATTTATTAAATATTGAGCTAATCTTTTTGTATCTTTTGGATTAAAACTATCAGTACATATATATAACCCTCCTGAAGATCCTTTAGCACCATCTTGCATAATTCAATGAGCTAAAGCTAAAGGTGTTAGTAAAGTTAAATCAGTTGGTACTGATTTAACTTTATTAATATAAAATTTATTCTAAAATTCAGTAAAAATAGGTAAAGCTCTAGTTAAAAAATTAAAAGATGTATACGTTTTACCTGTTCGTTTATCCAAATAATTATAAGTTCGATAATTAGATAAACAAAAATTTTTAAAAATAAAATAAACATATAAAAAATAATCTTTAAATTTGATTGATTTAATTAAACTAAATCTAGCATTTAACCCTCTGCATAGCAGTACCTAATTCTAATTTAGTATCACCTAATAATGAACCAAATATTATTTGTTTTATTTCTTCATGGCTATAATTAAATTAAACTTTTCTCCGGGTTTTACAGGTAAAATTTTTAAAAAATAAATAGTAAACGAACTAATATATGATAAATTTTCCTTATTTTGCATTAAAAAAGGATAAAAAACAACATTAATAAATTGAGCATCAAGTCCGACACTAAACATATGATGGCTCCATACTAAGAATCCTAGTATTCCAATTGAGAACATTGCATAACATTCTAATATATATATAATTATATAAAATAATAATTAAATATTAAATAAAACAAAAAATTGTTTTTCTTTTCATTTAAAAAATATAAATTAATTAATTTTATATATAAAAATTAGTTGGACTTTATATTTAAAATATGTTTTATTATTCGTAAAGTCTCTAAGGTTTAAATAAACCTGCTAGTTATATTATAAAAATAAAAATATAACTATTATTAATTATATTATTTCGAGCATATAGAAAAATTTTAGGAAAGCTACTGTTTATTAACCATCCCTAGATACTATGCTAAAAAAAAATAAATATATTATTTTAACATTTGGACCATCTCTTTATTAGTCTTAACTTAGTCAATTTTTTCCCACTTATCTCATCTAAGTAAAAATTTTTTTCATAGTTTACCTAAAATTGAATTATCACTTGCTAAATGTGATTTTAATTCTTTTAATTCATGATATCTCTTAATTGCTTTTAATCTATAATTCTTAGCTGATCTAGAAGGACAAATATAAAAATAGTTTAATACTTCCAAAATATCGGATTTTTTGTTTAATGTTCATTTAAAACTACTTTTTTGAATATAAATTTCACCACCATATAATTCTTTAATTAAATCTAGAATAAATCTATTTTTTTGTGATACAGTTATAAAAAGTTGTGATGAAAGCAAATTCATATAAACACTACCATCACTATCAAATATACCAGAAAATCAACCATTAAAATATTCTAATTTTCTTGGTTGTATTAAAGATATATTGTAATGTTGACATATTTTATTTAATTGTAATAATCTAACAGGGTTTCTTATTTCCCCATTAATAGCACTTATTAAAGATAAAATACCTGCTTTATGATGTAATCTATATCTTAATCAATTTACTCCTGACCTTAATTTTATAGAACCACCAAATTTTTGTTTAATTTGGTATAAACAATTTTTATCTCTAATTTCCATTACAATTTCTAAACTTGCATAACCTTTTTTAGATAATAAAAAACATCCATCACCATCTATTAATCCAGCTAATCATTGATTAAAAATTCTATCTGAATTAAAAAAATTAGAATTAGGTAAAGTAGAACTATTTCGTAAATGTACTTTAAAAAAATAAAATAAAGGTACAGTAATTATCTTATTTATTTTCATTTTCATAAAAAAAATAATATTAGTAAAAAAAAGATAAGATAAGTAATTAATATTTAAAATAAAATAATAATTTCGGTTTCCTCATTTATTGCCGCAGAATAAATTTAACTTGTCTAATAACAAACATATGGCCTCTGAAATTCCTACTCACATGCTTAATCCGTAATTCAATGTAATTTTGGATTTGTTTTTTTTATTATTGCTTGCGATTGATGAGCTTAGCTTTTTTGAGATTAAAAAATAAAAAAAACGTGCTTTGGTTATTTGCGGATTGTAAGAATAAACAAATTTTATTACCAACAATAACATTTTAAATTTAATTAAAAACATATTGAAGACTATTAATAAAAATCAATAAATTATACAGGCACTAAAGCTATTTAAAAAATAATAAAATATACTTATCTTAAATTTAAACGAAAATAATAATAGATGTAAATATATTTGGTTTATTTTAATTATAAAATAGTTGTGACTTACTTGTATAGTATTTTGTTTACTAAAATTAAAAAAAATTTTACTTATTTCCCTGCATATAGTTTGTTTCAAAATATCAATTTGATATTTAGGGCCATCTTGACCAAAAATTGATTTTCCTGAGAATGTTGACACAATGTGACTAACTATTCCAAATCCAGGTATAATTAAAATATAACAATTTTTTTTTTTTTTGGATAATTAAATAATCTAATATAAAATAAGATTTATTTACCATTATCACTCAAGAACTCACGCTCTTGTTAGGACTTTATCTTAATCTATTTTATCTGAATTATTTATATTTATATTTATATTTATATTCATTGTTTTTTTAAGTTTAATTATTTTTTTTAATCCTAAATCTGTTAAATGATCTTTATTTTGAATAATAATATAAGCTTTTCTTCATTTTAAATAATTCACATGTTTATAAGAAAGTAGATGAAAATGATCAAAATAATTAATGACTTTTTTAGCTGAACCAAAACTAGTAGACCCATAATAATAAGTATCTTGACTTTTTCTATATCCAATATTTCCACCTAAAAAGTTTTTAATTAAAATTAATAAATCATCTTTTTTTTGATCTATTTGAAAATTTAATCTTACTTCTGTTTTATTATTTCTATTAATAAATTTAATTTGGAAACTTGCATCTGCATCCGAAAATCCAGATAATCAATAATTATTTAAATTCATATCAGAGTTAATACTAAAATCTGTAAAAGATTTAAAATAATTGTTTACTAATATATTATTATTAATTTGATTTAATTTGTTTTTAGATCTTATTTTTCCATTTATTAAATTTAATATTTTTAATAAACCACTACGATTAGAAACAACTAAAATAATAGCTTTTTTATTTTTAACTTTATAAATATTTCCGTAACCAAGTTTACTTTTTATAAAATAAGCTAAAGAAGCATCCAATTCATTAAATACAAGGACTAATTGTAATGCTTTAGAAAAATGACCATCACCATCTATTAATCCAGCTAAATAATTACCAAAATCAATATCATATCTAGGTTTTAAATGTTTAGGTACATGAATAGAAATTTTATGAATATATTCAGATTCGGTAGATTTGTAGCGTAAAGTCTCTGAAGTTTTTTTATTAATGAGTTTGTGACTATTGTTAATAAAATTACCTGCAGATTGACTTCTTTGTTTTAACTTTATTACTATGACTTTAAAATAGTTGGAGTATTTAAAACTTAATGAAGTTATTCCCGCACATAGCCACATTAAGAAGCTTATATTTTTAATACAGTTTACTTCTGGATGCTTTCAGTTAATATATAAAAATAAACTGAAGGACTATATCATCAACACTACGTGGGATAAGAATATTTAATGATTTAAATACCCCATTTTCGATTAAAATTAAGTCAAGCTTTATGCAGTTTAGTGTCTTCGGGTGCTTTATGCGCTTTTATACCCACAAGTCGATAATACTCCTTAACCAAAAATAAACGATTCCGCTTTATAGATTGAGATGGGCATATTTTAAGATAATCCATAAATGATTTTAAATTCATCTCTGATTGAACTTGTCATTTATAGTATCCATTATTAGACTTATCAAAGTAAATAGATCCACCAAAAATATTTAAAAAATGAACTATATCAACATATAATTTGTTAGTTATACTAAGAGTTAATTGAGGATTACTATTAATACCTTTAAAATAGTAACCAATTGTTCCATCAGCATCAAAAAAGCCAGAAAATCATCCATGTTGATTATGTAAAGTATCTGGAGTTAAAATTTGCATTTCTAAAACAGCACAAACTTTATTAAGTTGAGTTAAACGTTTGCTATGCCGAATATATCCGTTAACTCGGTTTACTAGATTTATCATACCTTCCCTATTGTGTAATCGCCACCGAAGAGCTTTAACACCAGAACGAAGTTTAATAGACCCACTTAGTTTATTCTGAATAATTCGTAATAAACGTTCATCAGATAGTGCTACAGTTATTTCACAGCTAGAATAACCGGATTTGCTAACTAAAAAACAACCATCCCCGTCAATAAGACCTGCTAATCATTGATTAAATCGAGTTTCCTTTATTCCGTAGGTTGTTACGCGTGTAGTCTCTGAAGTTCCTACTAAGTATGATTTATGGTTTTTAAAAATACCTTTGGTTACCGGCTGATTCCCTCTACAGATCATAGCGACTTTAACTAACACGGCTGATTCATAGATGAGACTTACACTGTTAGTGCACATATTTCCTAAAAAGTCCCAGCATATAGCGCAATTCGTATTTAAAATTACTCATAAATAGGGCCATCATTGACCGAAAAACCAAAAAAGATGCTGATAAAGCACAGGGTCTCCACCACCAGCTGCATCGTAAAAACTAGTTGAAAAATTTCTATCTGTAAGTAACATTGTAATTGCACCGGCTAATACAGGTAATGATAATAATAATAAAATAGCCGTAACATATATACTTCATACAAATAACGGTAATTTATGCATCCCCATACCATTTGTTCTCATGTTATTTACAGTTACTATGAAATTAATTGCCTAATTTTAAGAAAGAAATATAATATATATTTACATTTCGTTTACCTTTTCTCAATTTATAATTAGAAAATGGAATAATATGCGGTCCAACTAAAATTCGTAACTTATTCATTGAGTCTGCTTTAATATAAATTCGTGGTTTATTTTTAGTGTAATGGATTGAACAATTTAAATCATATCTTATTTTAAGAATATTAATAAGTCTGACAACATCAGGTACAGAAAAATTATCTGTACAAATTAATAATCCGTACTGTTGTGATACACCATCAGACATAATTCAATAAGCTAAAGCTATTGGAGATAAATAAAAATATAATTCTTCTCTAATTATTTTCTTACCGTCTTCTATGAATAATGTGTATAAAATGTTCATCACAGGATATGATCGAGTTTCTAAAACTAATTTACCATATCTTAGACCTGTAGATTTTAAATATGCCCATTCAAATCTAGGTAACGAATTACAATAATGAGCTAAACCTATATAAGTTGCTCACATAAAAGGAAAATTAATAATAGATTGTTTAAATCCTATTCGAACATTTGTACTATTAATGCCCTTTTTTAAATAAGCGTCTCCTAATATTAACCCAACTATTAAACCCAAACTAATTGTATTTAAATAGGTTAAATCTCTAATGAATTCAGTTATTTTAGGTAAACCTAAAGTATTATCTAATTTTCCATTAAAGGTTACTATTGCATTACAATTCGTTTTAGGAAATATAGACTTATTTACTTTATTCCATTTATTTATAATAGGAATTGCAGGCAATATAAAATTTAATTCCAAAGTAGGAATTATAAACACATTATTTTCTGTCTTAATAGGACTTTCTCTTATATATTAAATTTATTAATTTACTGCTTCGTAAAGTCTCTGAAAATTTTAAAAAATTTTGCTTATATAACTAAATAAATATCTAATTTTTTTTGATTTATATACATGCAGATTTATCAATTGAAATAAAATATTTAAATAACCTAAATATAATGTTATTTTAAGCATTAAGAAGCATTATATAATTTCTCTTACTTAAATTATAGGCACAATAATATACCTAATAGTGATGAAACCCCAGCAAGATGTAAACTGAAGATAGCTAAATCAACAGCCCCACCTGAATGAGATTGTATACTTGATAAAGGAGGGTAAACTGTTCATCCTGTACCAGCACCATTTTCAACTAATGAACTAAGAAGTAATAGTATTAGTGAAGGAGGTAATAATCAGAAAGAGATATTATTTAATCGTGGAAATGCCATATCGATTGCTCCAACTTGAACGGGTAATAAATAGTTACCAAATCCCCCGACAAGTCCAGGCATTACCATAAAAAAAATCATGATTAAAGCATGAGCAGATATTATTAGTGAAGTAAGAAATTAGACCTTGGATATTAAATCTTTAGGTCCAAAGACTCCATCCCAAACCGTACGTGATACTTTCGCATCATACGGCTTTCACGGATATTAAATTAAGAGGGTTAAATACGACTTTTATTAGATTTATTCTGACTTATTTTTTTTTTAACGTATCAATTAGAACTTCTCCTCTATGATATTTTATGTGACAAGGTTTACAGATTGGTATCTGTTTCCTATTCATTCGAGACATCATACTGGTCATATAGTCCATTTTAATGGCTCGAGTCGATTCTCTAAGTTTACGAACATGGTGCATTTCTATATTTTCCGAAGTACCACAAACTGTACAAGTACTATCTAGTACCGCTTTAGATATGAAAGTAATATTTGCCAATTTTTCCAAACGAGCGATGGGGTTCATGTCTGTAAAATTGGTCAGGTGGAAAGTTTTAGGTTTAGATAAGGGAACGTCGGGAAAGGATGCTATTATTTTATCATTCTTGTCCTTAATTAGTATATCTTTTCCGAATTTGGTGAATACTCTTTTGGCTGTTTTAAGTTTAAGTTTAGAAGCTAAAGTTAGCACGCAGGAATATTTTAATATATAATGTATTCTACCAAGGCTACCGTAGTTATCCGCAAAGGAATAGTACGTGCTCAATCCTAACCATATCTGTCAAAAGTGTTTAACAATTTGATGTGTTTCGAATGGTATCATTCTAGCGAATCGCGTTGGCGTTCCACCATGTTTGGCGAATCCTTTCTCAGTTAGTTTTAAAACTAAATTTTTTATAGGAGCCATAAGAAGTGGTTTTGTCATGGATCTCATTCGGTATGTATAAACTCCTCTAGAAACGATACGTAACGGTTTCGTTGATACAGGGGTGATACTAATGTCCATACCTAGGAAATGCGCCTTGTCATCTCTAGCGTTAGTAATTATTGTTTTATCAAGGTTAAATTTTAACTTAAGCTCATTAAGCAAAAAGTTATGAATATTGTCTCTTATTTCCACACAATCAGCTTTGCAACCTATAATTCCTATTAGGAAATCATCTGCGTAACGAACGTATTTTAGTCGTTTATAGCTAGGATCAATGTGAAGTCGAGAGCCTATATTTCTATTATGTACTTCCTTGATTAGGCTGGCTCGAGTAAGTCTTCTTCAAAGTGGATTAGTCTTACATCGTTTACCTACCTCAAAATTATTCTGGAGGTCTAGCACAAATTCATCCAAACCGTGTAGAAGTATATTGCATAAAATGGGACTCACTATTGAGCCTTGAGGGGTTCCTTTGTCTGGCGAGTAGAATTGTCCCTGGAACATGTAACCTGCTTTAAGAGCTTTGTGTAGAAGATCTATAAAACCTTTGTCATTTATTCTCTTGGAGATAAGTTGTACTAGTATTTTGTGATCGAATGTATCAAAGCATTTGCTAATGTCACCCTCTAGAAACCAATTAACTGAGGAGAAAGTTCCTTTTATTTCTTTTAAGGCTCTATGGCAACCTTTTCCAGGCTGGAATCCGTGTGCATGCGTAACGAAAGAAGGTTCGAATATTTCTTCCAAAATTAGTAGTATTGCTCCTTGTACAATTTTGTCTCTCAGAGATGCTATGCCTAGAGGTCGAGTACTTTTACCGTTTGATTTTAGTATATCTATTATACGTGCAGGTCTAAATTGAAATTTAAATTGAAAAGAATTAGTTCTAATTTCTTTCTTTAGTTTTTCGAATCATGGTCTATTTATTTCGTCCAAGGTTTCCGAATCCATTCCTGGAGTCATATTACCTGGAGAAGATTTTAGTTTTGAATAGGCCGCGATTAAAATATCGATATCACTTAATAAGTCCAAAACTTTTGTATTAATCATAGTTTTGTCGGTGGTGTTTAACTCTCTTAGGTTAACCAACTTCTCAAAGCCCGCAGGAAGTGAGACTTTAGTTGAAATATCCCTAGACCCCTTCACTAGTAATAACCGAGTATTATTCCCTTTGTTAATTCTAGCTAATACGAGTCCTCCGTCACCTCCGGACTTTCGTCTGTCAGGTGATCCCGAATTCTTAAATTGTCCGCCGATTGGCTCCCTTAGGTATCTCCTCTCCTTGGGGTTGCTTACGGCAACCTGACCATCCGACCAAATCAAGTTAAAAATCTCAACGTAAAAAATTGAACCCAAATAATGGTAACACACTAGTATACTAGTAATTAGCTTATTTAGTGTGTCTGAAATTTCGATCAGCATAGAAAGTTGTAGAGATTCGTTATCCTTACCATAGGAACCGTAGCTCGCTGTTATTCTCTCAAACAGCTTTTCAATCATGCTAAGTTTACCGCCTAGTTGGCCTAGGCTGGCTAAGATTGATGCTTTAAGGCTCGAAGACTCAAATTGAGTCAAAGGATTTGGTTGACCCTGTGATGTTACGACTTTATCGTTATCACAACGAACAATATAATTAGACGGCGCACCGTTAAATAATTGATGATCTCCAGCTAAAAATTGTACTCCAGGAGCTGATAATTCTAATCTAATCAATACTGAAAAAGCGGTACCTATCATACCTGCAAATATTGAAAACATTAGATATAAAGTTCCAATTTCTTTAGCATTCGTTGAATAGAGCCAATTCATTGGAAATGTCCTTCAACAAATATACACACATAAGCTCTATTATCTAATTCATATTACTCTGACTCTACGTACATCATAAGCGTTGCATTTTAATTGTATAAATAATAACACAAAATTTTTTATATTGTTTTAGTTTAAAATATTATATAATTTAATTATAATTTATTTAATAATAATAATTACAATATTATTTATAAATTTTTTGTTAGTAAGTAAATCAGAATTTTTTCTCCATATTTTTAATTATAATAATAAATATTAAAATAATTAAAAAGTTATGTTGAACAAAATAAATATATATATTTAAATATAATAAATTATTATTATTGTAAAAAAAAAAAAACTATCTCGGTTATGGTTATTTATTTAAAAATATAAATAGAAATATACATACAAAATTTATGTATCCTTCCAATAGCAAATTTCCATTATAAAAAAAAATTAATTATACCTTTTTAACATAATTATTAACATAGTTTTATTAAATTTACCTATTAAATTCACTATTATAAAAAAAAATCTGTTTATTTAAATATAAATATTTGGATTTGAATAGAATGGGTTAAAGAAATTTTAAGTAAAAAAAATTTAAATCCGTTAAGATAAATTATTTTTATAATTTTTAAATATTATATTTAATAACTATTTAAATAAAAAATTTAATTGTTAACCGATATCTAATAAAAAAACGAATTGGTTTAATGATAATGATTACTAAAAATAATAATAAACATATTACAACCTAATAATAATTTACATTTATTTACAAAAATTTAAACTTTGTAACTAAATACGGAATAGAGGTGATTCGAACACCTAAAGGTTTTGACCCAACAATTAGCAATCGTTTTAACTTACCAATGTAAACTATTCCTAAAATATGTAAACATTTAAAAGTTAAATTTACATATCTTACAATTAGATAATTATATATTTAATAAAAATGACCCTTACCAGAGTCGAACTGGTATAAACTGCGTGAAGGGCAGTCGTATTTTCCATTATACGAAAGGATCTATTTAATTTATAATATATTATATTATTAATATATATTATATATATAATCTCTTTTAACAAACAAAAATTATGATATTTAAAATTATGATCGTAATATTACATATATATATATATTTTTTTTTTTATAAAATTTACTATTGATTACGATATTTTATTATGTGTCAATTAATATTAATGAAATTTTAGTTGTATTATAAAATATTATAATTAAATTTGTGTTTTTTATTTATCAAATAACAAATAAAAATATAATTAAGTTTATTTAACTATAACTAATTATATTTAACCTTATTCTGTCTTATTTTAAACTATTATATTTATATCTTATAACTAGTAAATATATTATTTAAATTAATAAATATAAAATATAAATTCATACTAAAAAAAAAAGGAATTGCAACAATTTATAGAAAAAAAAAATTTTTAATTCTTTTTATATGTAAATAATATTGAATTATATAATATTAAAATTAATAATGTATAAATTATTTAATTTAAATAATATTTAATACTTAGAACTTTAACAAGATTTTATTATTTTAAATTTAAAATAATTAATATATCTTAATAATACTAAAATTTATTTATATTATAAACTTTAAGTTATAACAATATTTAAATTTAATATTTTTTTAATAAATATAACAATAAAATTTAATATTCTATTAATTTTATGGTTTAAATAAATAAATAAAACATTTTTTTGTTGCTTGTGTTAAAGTTAAAGTTAAAGTTAAAGTTAAAGTTAAAGTTAAAGTTAAAGTTAAAGTTAAATTACATATAAAGTTATTAAAAGAGTATTATATATTATTATATAATAGAATATTTTATAAGGGTAGGTGTCCGATTGGTAATGGAGGTTCTCTGTAAAAGAATTGGTTTATGACCACAAAAGGTTCGATTCCTTTACTGCTCAATATCAAGTCTAAAGTATTTTTATTTATTTAACGTTTTTTTTTGCAATTACAAATTTTAGTAAAAACAAAAAATTAAATATAAATATTAATTTTTAAGAAATCAATAATAAATTGGTTTTTTTTATAAATTATTTTAATAAATTATTGTAATTAAAAAAAGATAAAATAATAATATTAGTTTAAGATAAATTTTATTTATAATATTTATATTTATTATAATTATAAATATTTATTAAACAAAAAACACAAAAATTAATTATCATTTTAAAATTTTATAAAATAAGTAAATTAACATTTAAAATGTTCCTATTAATTGCTTTAATTTATATTTTTCGAAAAAGTAATAAAGCCTAAATAATGATATAAAATGGTCTCTTTCAAAAATAATTAAAAAAAAAAATAAGTATTAACATAAAATTTATATTAAATAGAGAAGTATACAACTTAAAATTTGAATAAATGTTTTAGTTTATTTAATTTCAATAATAATATTTAATAATTAATTAAAATTAACAAGTTATATTGGATTCTCATTTAATTTATAAAATTAAAATTTTAGATTAAATAATGAAAATAAATTTTATAATAAATTTACTTTTTTATAATAATATAAATAGTAATTAATTATATGCTTAACTCTTAAATATTAACTATTAACTATTAACTCTTAACTTTTAACTCTTAACTTTTAACTCTTAACTCTTAACTCTTAACAACTCTTAACTCTTAAAATATATTTTTTTTAATTTTTTTAATTTTTATTTATATAAATTACTTTACGATTAGTAAAATATTATGAATTATTTGTTAGTAAATAAAAAATAAGTATATAAATATATTAGTATATAAGTATATTAAGTAAATAATATATATTAAATAATTTTTATAAATAAAATGGCATTTGAAATAAAAAATATATAAATAATATTATTTGTTATTTGTAATATTAATTATGTTTTTTTTAATATAATAAAATTTAAATTAAAAGAATTTATAAAAAATATAAAAAGAAAAGACTGTAGCATAATTGGTTAATGCACCTTACTCATAATGAGGTTTATAAGGGTTCAATTCTCTTCGGTCTTAATAAATAAAAAATACGGTTTACAAAATTTTATTATATATTAAAATTTATTAAATCTATTTAAACATTAAAATAATCTTAAAAATTAAAATTAAAAATTTAAATGAACTGATATTATTATACACGAATCGTAATTGTTATGTTATGTTATATTATTTTTTTTTTTATATTATTAAATAGAATATGAATGTAATAAAATAGAAACTATAAAATTTAAATTTAGATGTAAATGGTTTAAATTTAATTATAAAATTATAAATTTTGATGTAAATGGGGGGTTAAATTTTATTATTTTCATTTAAAATATTTATTATAACGTAACGGTTTATAACAGTATAAAATTAATGTATTTTAATATAATAATTATATAATATATATATTAATAAATAAACTTTAATATATACTAATTATTAAACTAGAATTTAAATTTATATTATTAAAAACATTTGGTAGAGTCAGTTTTATGGCCTAATTGAATTAATTAGTGATAAATAAAACTCTTAATTCAGCCATATAGAGACTGCAAAATTAGTATTTTGGCTATGAGAATTCAACTCATAATCCTTTCTCTATAAACTCAACAAAGATCTTTTGCGGCCTGATTTGGTAAACAAGGTCTGGGATCTTATACTCAATAAAATGAAAATAAGTGTATATTATATGCAGACATCAAAGATTTCTTTGATAATATTAATCATGATTGATTAATAAATAATATGTTCTTATATCCTATTTTAAAGGAATTTATGATATTATGATTTAAAGCCAAAATTCTCGACGCAAAATTGTAATGTACATTGATCTTACTATAGGGAAACCACAAGAAATAATTATTTCTCCAACATTGGCCAATTTAACTTTTAACGGACTTGAAAAAGATGTACATAACTCGATTCGCCCTATTACTACTGCTACGCACTAAAGTAAAAAAAAATTTTTAGTAATAAAAGACAAAGGTAGGGTTATTAAAGTAGTTTCACTAGGTGTTGCAATTGTGAGATATGCTGATGACTTCATCGTACTTGCAAAAAGCAAAAACATCCTAACTACTTACATCATACCTGCCATCGATAACTTTTTAGCCGAAAAAGGTTTACTATTATATCCAACAAAAACTAAAATGTATACTTTAAAGGAAAAAATTAAACAATTAGATTTCCTAAGATACACTTTAAAATATAACGTTAGATGGTCAGCTCAAACCAAGATCAAGAGAAATATATTATAGGCCAAATGTTACACCGGCGAGATAGCACTTTATTATAACAAGGAAAAGTTTAGAAAATTTTTAAGTAAACTAAATCACATATTCGCTAGTTAAAATAATTTATCTGACGTGGAACTTATCACGATATTGTACCCAATCATTCAAGGATGATCCAACTATTACAATCTGGAAAATAGTTCACATTATAGATATGTTGTTAAAAGAGCTTTTTATCTTAACTTTTTAAAATTAATGTTTATAAAATATCTAACTCTAGGTAAGATAATACTTGCTCGTATGTATTTCAGAATGAATGCGGAACAAGATAATCTAACCCTAGATCAGTTAGATAATAACGCTACAGACATTATCGATGCTCAGCCCAAAAAGAATAAACAACTTTAACTTTTAAAATTTTACTTTACAGACTATGAAACTTTAGCGGACTTTTTTTTTTCAATAATTTATTATAAAATTCTCCAAAAATACTGTAACAAAAATAGTTTATCTATTGGATCATACTAATGTCTTGTAAAATCATGACTGCTTCTTGTAATGTTGTACATGTGAAACTCTAAGGTATTCATGCATTTCACGACGATATTGGTTTACTTAAAGAATTTATACTCAATATAGCAATCGTCTCTAGTTCTAGTAACCCATCTCTCATTTTTTATATGAAAGTTTGTTATAAAAACAAGAAGGACTTTGTAGTCTGTTTCACAAAGAGATTTCTTCTAACCTCCTAATGCAAAATTCTATCCACACACAGAATATTGAGGCAATCAAAGATGATGGAAACACATTTAAAATATAACCTTAAACCACATCTTATGCCAAAGGAAGCAAAAACATTATAACTTATACTAATTACTTGGAGTAAGAAAGCCAAATTTAAACAAAAAAGCTTTAATCATAAACCTGACTACAATATTTGCTATTGTTTTTTTTTCGTATTCGTATGAGTCGTATGTTTAGAGGTGCAAGTACGTTTCTTTAAGGGTGTATTACCGTGAGTATGTACTATTTTTAATTATTTCTTTAATGTTATTTATTAAATTTTTTACTTATTATTAAATAATAATAATTTAATCAATTATTTTTTGACTGTGACTGTAACTTAAACCCTTTATAGATTTAAACAATATAAGGCTAAGGAAAATTTATTCTCTATTTAAAATATTGATTTTATTAAAGTTTTAAAAAGAGAATGGGTTAAAGTTAAAAATTTATAATATAAGTATTATGTTTTATGAATAATATAAATAAAAATTTTACTTTAACTAAAAAAAAAATAAAGTAATGTTACTGAAATAAATATTAAAATTTATACTTTTTTTTTATTGGTAATATAAAATATTTAATTAAAAAAGAGTTAGTTTTAAATTAAATTTTAAAAATGAATCATTATAAATAAGATAAAATATTAAAAACCAATGTGTGTTATAAAATAAGCAAATAAAATTAACACTATTGAAATGATGAAATAAAAAACATTATCATAATATATAATATATATTTATATACATATTTTATTTTTTTTTTTTATTCAAATAAAACATTAAAATAACTTTACTATAGACAATAGACAAAAACAAACTTATAATGTAAATATTCATAAATTAATTTATTAAATGTAATGTTATAAAATAGATAAAAACTATTTTCAATAACTAAATAGTTAGATTTATGATATGTATTTAAAGATAATGAAAAAAAATTATGGATAATTTTGTATTAGCAAAAGTAATATAAAATAAATTATTATTCCAACAATTGAAGACATTATTTAATACATAATTATGAACTAAAACTTTTAATCTTGATACATTTACAAGTAAAATTTTAAAATAAGGTAATCAATTTAGTAATAAAAGAATAAAAAATTATTATAAAATTAACTATATAAACAAGTATTAATTTAATACTTACTGGTTTTAAAATTTAAATTGAAATTGAATAAATCAAAATTGTTATAAATGAATCTTAATTGTTATGTAATACTATATTTTGTTGTGTTATTAACTAGAATGGAAATGTAATAAAAAAAAATTTTTTATAATATAAAATTTTTAGTGCAAATGGGTTTAATTTAATTTTTTTTTTTGTTATTTGTTTTTTTAATTTTCTATATATGCTATTTTTATATCTTCTATATCAGTTAAATGCATATTGATTTAATCTTGTTCTGCTTAATCTTATTTATTAATTTAATTTATATTCATATTGCTATTCATATTGCTATTGATATTGCTATTAATAAAATATTATATATCTGCTATAAAAGTTAGATAGCTATTTATAAAATTTTATATTTTTTATATATCAGTTAAATTGCTTATTTATTTATATTGCTGTTTTCATTTGCAATTGCTTATTTATTTATATCTAAATTATTATTTTTTATGTTTATGTTTTTTTTTTATGTTTATTTTTATGTTTCTAGTTATTTATATAATAGTTAAAGTTATTTTGTTCAATATTTTATTTGTTTTGATAATAGTTCTATTTAATTTTTAATAGTTCTATTTATTTATATCCGATTTTTCTGTTTCTAGGTTTTTATCTTCCTCTAATAAATTTTTTTTAATTTCATCATCATTAATAGGACTTCACGTAAATTCTGTATTATCAATAGAATCCACATCATTCACCTCCGGCTTTGCATTTTCCAATAAAAATTGGTTAATTTTATTTATGATATCTTGTCCATATTCAGTTAGAAGTAATCATTCAAGACCTGGTATGGGGTTTAATAAATGTATTAAACTCTTAAAATAAGGTCTAAATACAGGAATTTTATTTAACATGTCAAATAGGTTATCTACACCTAACATAAATAATACACCTAGACCTATACTTACAGATGTAATAATTTCAAAAACCATCTTTGTAAAGTAAATAATTATAGCTAAATATACCCAAAATTTATCAAAATTTGTTTTGATAATACCAAATTGATTATTTTTAATAATTTTAACCATATATTTGAATTTAGTTAAACTTATATAAAGAATATAAATAAAATGAATAATTACAACAAAAATAGCTATATATGTATATAAAACAGGAAATCAAGTTAATTTTCCTCCTAACAGTGCTACACTACTAAATCCTACAATATACCTAAAACAAATTAAAAATTTACTCGTATGAATTTTTAAAATATTTGAAGGTAAATTAGGTGTTTTAACTCCTATTATAATCATGCATTTTATCATTATTAGTAAATTTATTATTGTTTTCATTTTTTTTTTTTATAGTTTTAATTTTTTTTTTGTTTGTTTGTTTGTTTGTCTATAATTTAATATAGAACATAATTAACTTGAACTATTAAATTTAATAGTTCATGTATTTAAATTTTAATTAATATATTTAAATATTAATAAATATTTAATAAGCTAATTATTTATTATTTATATTAAATGAACGAATATAGAATAATTTTTGAATAAAATTCTTTAATTAATAAATTATTTTTATTAACTAATAATTATTACTAATACTCTCTAGAATTATAAATTAATATTTACATAAACATTAATTATATATTATAATTCATTTAATTATTTAACACTCCATTATATTTAATAATATACATGCGTTTTATTTTCTAGACAATATAATGTTTATATTATAAAAGTTATTTTATAATTATAAGGGATACAACTTATATAAGTGTTAAATAGTAAATAGTTGACAAATATGTAGATACTCCTAAATTTTTTCAATATTTTTTTATATTTAAAAATTAAATTATATCATATAGTTATTAAAAAATAGCATTTCAAAAATATCCTACTTTTTTTAATAATTATATATTCAACTTCTACTTTTAAAAAATAAAAATATTACAACATTACAAAATTTCAAAATATAAAAATAAAACCTAATATAAAGAAAAATAAGTAACATACTGTAAAACTATAAACTAATAAATTTAACAACATATAAAAATACGTTTCTACATCTAAATTATAATAATATACCTATACATTAAACTAAATAATTAATTATATTATAAAAATAAATACAAACAATTTTTTATCTTCTTTTTATTTAGGGTAATACAATTTTAAAAATAAAAAATTTTTTTTAGATATTCAAAAATAAATAACTAAAGTAAAAAATACTTGATAACATAAATTTGTAAATACTTAATTTAAATAATTATTAAATTAAAACTTAAATTTGTTTGTTTAAAAAATTATTATAAATTATGATATTTTCAATAAATATAATTAAATTTAGTTTTAGCTCAATATAAAAATTGTGTTTTTTTAAATTTTTAAAGATTATAATTTATATTTTAAGTATAAAATTAATTGTATTTATAAATAAGATGTGTTTATTTTCTCAATTATTAAATAATAATACATATTTTTTAAAATTATTTATAAAAGAATAACAAAATAAATAAAGCAAAATACTACACTCATTTAAATTTAATAATAATAGTAAATTTATTATTAAAAATCGTTAATGTTTAATTGTTATTCATTAAATTATTATATATTTATTTTATGTGTATAACATATTTTTAAACTTAAAACTATAAATTTTAGTTTACTATTTAATAATATTATCGTAAAATTAAATTCATCTGATTATAATAATAAATTATAAGTTAAGACTATAATTTTAATTATCGATTCATAATAATTATACTAATAAAAATTGTTACATAATAATTATATTTATACTAATAATTTAATATATACTAATAATCCTCCTGATCTCTATACTTCAACTATTAAGGGCATTTGGTCGAGTCTGGTTTATGGCCCCCGTCTTGAAATCGGGTACACAAAAAAGTGTCGTGAGTTCGAATCTCACAGTGTCCGCTTTATTAAAATATATTCTCATTATAAATTTATTTATATTTTTTGTAATTTATTATTTATAATATAATAAATTAAAAATACCACACTTTTTAAAAATCATATATACTATTATAAAAAAAAAAGTAAAAAATTTTTTTTTTACTTATTCAATATTTGTTATTAGTTGCTAATTTTGATTTCACAATATATTTTATAATTATTTTTAGCTTTATAATAAATATTAAGTAAATATCAAAAGTGGTTAAATTATTATAATTTATTTATTATTTTTTTTTATTTTATAAAATTATAAAGAAAATATTAATAAATTTACACTAAATATTTAAGTTATACTATAAAAATATAAATTGAATAATAGTATAAATTATTTATTCAGGTTTTTCAAAATAATTATAATGTATTATAAATCTTTTTTTTTTAAGAATTTCTGAATTTTTTTTTTTTATGATATTTAAAAACTCCGTATGAACAATTTATTTCTCTTACTGCTGTACAAATCACAAATTGAAGGGTAAATAGTAGAAATTTTTTTAATTGTATCTGTGATTTTTACTAGTTTACTGTTATTATTTAACTTTAATCTTTTTAATCGAGTTAATTTTCTTTTTTCCTTTAATTCTTCAGATCCTTTAACATCATAATTAGGATTATTTACACCTTTTCTAGAATAACTCATATTTTATAATTTAAATAAAATGAGAACTACCTTTTTTAAAAATTATTATTTTGTTTTTCGAATTTTCAGTATGTTTATAACCTATATAAGATTTAGCTTATTTCGCAACAATATATAACAATATATAACAATATATAATATTAAGGTTTAAAAAAGTTAATATCATTATTTTATTTAAAATTTAATAATTTTTCTAGTTTATCATTATTTTCATAATTTATAAATTCAATTATACTTAATGAAAAATTTTCTATACCATATTTTCATTTGTCAAGCTATTAATGAAGTAGTCTTAATTCTTAAATATCAAGATTTTTTATAATAAGCTATCCTATAACCTAAATTTTTAGCTTGTCTAATATATTGTTTACCATTTATTTTATTCGTTCAACAATCATTTATTTTATTCGTTCAACAATATATACTTATTTATTTTTAGTGTCTAAATATATTTAAGATAAAAACGAAAATGGGTTAAGATATATTTTTTTTCTTTAAATTTTTCATATAAAATTAAGAGTTTAGTAATAATAACGTAACGATTAAAATTAAAGCTATATTATATAAATATATAAAAAATAATTTACTTTTACTAAACCAAAAAAACAGATACATAAAAATTTTATTATATACATTGATACTTTAACAAAAAGTATTACTATTTACAGACCATTAAATTTGATTAAATACCAAAATATTATTAATTAATTCACTATACCTTAAATAGCAATATCTAGCAACTTCTACCGTTGTGAAAATAGAGACCAAGCTATATTAGATAGTAGAATAAAAAAAAATTTATTAAATTAGTTTTTTAACCTTCTTTTTACTGTTTATTAACTTTCTTTTAGCTTAAAACAATGTAGTAATATACATTAAAGGAAAGGGGGAATAAATAACAGTTTTAGGAAGGTTTTTTTTTAATGAAAAAACAAAAAAATGGCCTAAAATAGGGCCCAAAAAAGAATGATTATCACAGAATGATAAGTCTAGCTCAATCTTTTATTAGTTTTAAAGTTTAATGGATTAGATAATTGCTATCATTTAAATTAATTTGAGGTGTTTTACTATCTATTACTGATTTAATAGAAGGATATTTCAGAATTATAGTTTCATTTTTTAAATTTATGATTATTTTCTCTTCTTTATCATTAAATGAAACCACATCTTTACCAAATGATTTTATAATGGAAGATCTAAAATTAGAATAAAAATCTAATAAATATTTACTATCTGAATAAATAATACAATAAGCTGTTTTTAATAATCCAATTAATTTATTAACTTTATTACATGGAACAGCAAAGCAATCATGAATTGAATAGAAATTAACATTATCAATTTGTTTAAAATAATTAGCAATAACTAAGCATAAACTAGCAGCATCAAGAGAATGTACAAGATTTGGCATAAGAGCAATTTTTGTTTATTTTTATTAAATTGGTTTTTATTTAATACTGTTAAATTTAGCAGATTTTTAGTGTATACAAATGGTTTCACTTTAAGGGTTTTTTTTATCATAAAATTGTTGGTTTATTTCTAGTCCACTAGGTAGAATCCAATGAATAGGTATTTTTAATGTATTTAATATTTTTGCTATACCTTATAAGTATTCAGCTAAAGCAGTCAATTTAGGATAATCAACAAAGATAACAAATTTTAAAGCTTTTCTTAGATTTTTAAAATCAAGTTCTGTGAATATTATTGGAATTGGAATATCAGATTTTAATTTATAAATATAATAATCTTTGTCTTTTCCCCAAAAAAAAAGTCTGTCTTGAGATTCTCAAAATAATTAGGATTTTTCTTTTTATCAAAATTATCTTTAATATATTCAATAATAGAAGAAGTAGAGGCATTATAAGGTATAGTCATAACAGCTTTTTTAATTAAAGCTCGATATATATCTAATCTAGCTAATTTTTTATAACTTTCCTTATCTTCAAGACTTAATACTAATTTACCTGTCTGATATTCATCTAATTTGTTAGCAAAAAAGTTTTTAACTTTTAAAGCAATGAATTGATAAAAATCCTTAGGATTATCATTCCAAGTAGATTCATTTAAATTTAACTCTTTAGAAAGAGCTAGATCATTAACTAATAAAGTTAAATGTTGGAAACCATTACAAGTAGCATCTAGTTGTATAGGTAAGTTAGAGATAAAAATTTCCTCTTTATTATTTAAAGCTTGAATATATTTTTTAAACTAAAAACATAAGCTAAGGAAAAATATTTTGTTTTCAGCTTTATTTAATAATACACCATTATTGAAGTTGATAATATTTTATAAATTATTATCAATCCAAGCTATTCTATCATTAAAAGATTTCTTTTCTAATTTATTACCAAAGCAATTACCCCAAATATTTTTAAGTATTTAATAGCAATATCATCATTTAAATAAACTTTTTCTCCAATACTAAATTGTAATAAACCTTTAGCTAATTCTATACCTTGATAATTTAAATATTCTGTAACATAGTATAGTCTTCCTCTATAATCTAATCTTATGGGAAGATAAAAAGAAGGTACTTCTCTAAAAATAAAAATAATAGCCAATCCTAAAATGTTTAGTTCTAAGTGCTTTCTACTATTAAAAGATTATATTTCCCTCTTTTCACTAAAAGTAAGTTTTTCTTTTAAATTTAAAGGATGAATGTAATTAGCATTTGTAAAAAAACCATATTTTTCATTATTTAATAAAATAAAATCTAAAACATTTCCATTTATTTTAAATGCAACTGAGTTAATTTTATTTACCATCTCAGATATATCATTCCATTCTAATAATCTACTCTTTGAACTTAATTCCCAATTAGATAATATTATTTCATCTGTATATTCTTCTCCATTCAATAAATAACCTCCAAGTTCTAAATAATTATTATCATTCAATTTATATAATTTACCTGGAACTATCATAGGAATTCTATTAGGTAAACTCTGAGTATTAAATGGAATATTTAAATTAGGAATTAATTTATTAGATCTGGACCTGCAACAAGAATAATTTTTTTTCATCTTTACTTAAGACTTTAACCTAAAATTTAATCCGCTTTAAATCTATCATAAAATTAATTAAAACATTTCCTAATTCAAATTGAAATTGAGTATCCTCTGTTTGGTTAATTAATTCTTGATTATCTTGTTTCCACTTAATATAAGTTAATTTTGGATTAGATTGTTTTACTTTTTTATAAATTTTTAGGTTATATTTATTTACCATTTCTTTACCTAAATTTATAGTTACATCAAGCTGATATGTTTTATTATTTAATAGGTGGTTATTAGAAATAATAGTAAGTATTCTACCATACATTATATTTATTAAAAATTCTATATCCAGATTGTTTATTATTAGAGTATTTAAACTAGATAATTTACCATCTAGTAAATTCAAATTAATCTTATAATTGGTAATTATTTTTTCTAGATGTGATTTTTTTTCTATCAATTTAGAGATTAGTGCATTGCTAATTTTAGTCTTGGGATTATCATTAGTAGATAGTTTTAATTTACTCAATTATAAAGCTTGATTTTGTAAAAAATGTTATATTTTTAGTTGCGTTTTCTCATTAATAGGATTGTTAGTTAAAATGGATAATAATTATGTAAAAATAGGACTATTTAAATCATAAGCTAAACTTAAATTAGATAAATTTGGACTCTTAATCTTATTTTTAATTGAACTAACACTTAAAGGTATAATTATATTTGAAAAATATATATAATGGGGAATATCTATTATTGTTAAATCTTAAGTTAAATTTAAACCTATTAGATATGGAAAACTATATAGTTCTAGTAGGAGAAGCATGAAAGCAAATATAATACTAATTATAAATAAACCTATAATTATAGAAAGGGATTTAAAATAATATTTTTTTAAATTTAACATCACACTATTAATAAATTTAATTTCACTTAATTTATTAAATGAAAGTGGGAAAATAAAATTTATATTAATATTTTTCTTGTGAGAATAATATACCTTATTTTTTATAACTATATATTCATTTTTTATATAAAAAATAAGGCAAACAAGCTATTTGCCTTTTAGATGATTATACACCTTTACATAACTATCAATATTTTCAGCTAAATTAATACTAAAATAAATATTTATAAACATAATCCAAATCAAACATATAAAAATAAATACAATTAAATAATTATTATATTTATCTACAGTATTAAATGCTTTATTTAAAGTGATGTTTTCATCGTTAATATTCTCAACTTTTTTATTTTTATTTATATATTTATTTTTTAATTTTAAAATAAAACTTTGGATTTTTATATTTAAATATTTTCTAAGTAATAATGAGAACAAAGTTAAAATTAAGCTAAATTCTATAAAATTTAAATAGCTTAATCCATTAACCATAACAATTAAAGGTATTTCATTATTTTCTAATGGATTATTTATAAATCCACCATCAAAATCCGAAGGTGAATGGCTTCTATCTGTATCTATTCCGTCTAATTTAGATACTTCAATTTTATTATCTATTTTTGTATTATCCATTGCATATTTACCTAGTTCTAAACCTACTTTTGTACCAGCAGCCGTAACTAATGCTGTTGATCCTACTACTGCTATTCTAGGAACAGTAGGCATACCACTTGTATGTTTGAAAGCTTCAGCAGCTGCTTTACCTGCAGCAGCACCAATCCCTAAATTAGGTACAATATCTTTTGAAGCTGCAACAACTAAATCTTTACCTCTTTCCATGGCATTATCAAAAATATCTTTTTTAATTTTAAAATTATAATATTCATCATTTTTATCATCTATATTAGATGTAATATTTGCAACATCTTTATTATTATTCACTCCATATTTATTTTCAACTTTATTTTCAGAACCGTCAGAAGCATAAACTGTATCCAATAAAGAAATGTCAAATAAATAAAAGATTAAAAAAATTAAAGCTAAAATACTAATAATAAAAACAAATATTTGTAGAATTTTAATTAATATATTATTAGAAAATTTAAATTTATCAGAAATAAACATAGAAAAAGCAAAAGAAATTATAGAAAATATAAAAATTTGTAAAATATTAATTAAAGCCAAATCCCCGAAAACTATATAGATTATATTACTAATTTTATCAAAGTTAAAGTTGAAAGAAGGCGAAGATATTAATTCAAATTGATTTAATGGTGAAGTTATATTTAAATAACTTAATTCATTTCAGAAGTAAAACAGAAATTTTGTTAACATTTTTGTTTTTTAAAAAATAATTATTTGTTCTTGGATCAATATTACAATTTTTTTTTTTTACAAAAAATTTATAAAAATTATACAATAAATCATATTTATATATAAAATTTATAAAATACTTCTTTTATAAAAATATTTTAAAAAATTTATAAAAATTATACAATAAATCATATTTATTTATAAAATACTTCTTTTATAAAAATATTTTAAAAATTTTATAAAAATTATACAATAAATCATATTTATATCTGACTTCTGACGATTATACCTAATTATAAATTAAATATATAATATGTCAATAAAAATTTAACATATTATAAATACAAATTAATTAACTATATGTAAGAACTATTTCTTTCTTTATTAATAAAGATTCTACGTATGGTACAATAATTTCACCTACTAAATCGGTATTGAAAAATTTAACTATTGAACATTTAGTTGATGGGGAAACACAATTTTTAAGAACTCCATTCTCTAGATGGATATCTAGTTAATATATTACTAGTGAACAGATTAAAGATGGTATTAAACATGGTTATAAATTTATAATGATGTGTGGTTATAATTTTGAAAAAGGTAAAGATTTATTTAAAGATTATGTATATAACTTATATCATATAAAAATTAATAGTACTAACCATGTAGAAAAAAATATTTGTAAATGAATGTAAAATTCATTATATGGACGATTTGGTATGAAAGAAATAGAAGGTACAATTAAAATAATAACTGATAAAGAATATAATGACAAAATTAATAAACAATTTCATCATACTGTTTTATCGTAATTAGATTATGGACATAAACTTGTTAAATATGGTGATAAAATAAATGAAAATTTACGAAAATTAATTAAATATTTAGAAGATGATAGTTTAGAATATATACAATCTAAATCTATGAAAGGTTTTAATAAAAATAGAGGTGTTCCATCAGCTGTACAAATATCAGCTTTTATATCTGCATATGCTAAAATATTTATAAATGAATTTAAAAATATTGAAAATAACGAATGTATATATTCAGATACTGATAGTGTAGTATTAACACATAAATTACAGGATCATTTTGTAAGTAATGAAATTGGTAAAATGAAATTAGAACATAAAATTAAAGATGGTGTATTTTCAAGAAAAAAATTATATGCAATAATTAATGATAAAGATAAATTAATAATTAAAGCTAGTGGTGCTGATAATAATAAATTAACATTTGATGATATTCTTAATTTATTAAGAAGGGGGGGTTATTTGTTTATTTTTTTAATAAAAGTTTTTTTTTGTAAAATATTTTTTAAATTTTTTTTTAATTTTATTTAAAAAATAAAAAAAAAAGACACAGATCAAATATTTAAATTTGATATTATGGCAAAAAAAAAAATGATTTAACATTTTTATTTTTTTTTTAGAAGCCTAGATATAGCATTATCATATATCATAAAAAATATGAACTATTCATAAAGTTTAAATTTTCAAGTTTAAAAACTTCATCATTTAATAAAAATCCACCTAAATTTATAGAATCGTTACCCTGATTTTTTAAATCTTATTTAGGTTTACCTATCATAGGGAATTTTACAGGTAAATTTATTATAATTTTATTATCTTTTTTATTTAAATAATTATAAAATTTTTCACCAGCTATTAATATATTTCTTTTTATCAATTTTACCTCAAAATACTATTTTTTTGGTTAATAATTTATTTAAAAAAGCCAAGATATTAATATTTAACCTAAAATTACCAATTTTATAAGATCATCGTATTTTATAATTTTAGTAGGATTATTAAAGATAAATAGACTAAATTGAATTTCTTTATTACTATTTAATAAATAGTAATTATATATATTTACTATTTGTTTACCTAATTCAAAAGAAACATCAGTTAAATAAATAAATTTATTATGTAAATTATTATTATTTATTTTCACTAATACTATTTCATAAATTATATTAATAATATCATCTAAACTTAAATTACAAATAACATTTACACAAAATTATCTTTTTTAGCTATTTATTTAATATTTAAATGTAATTTTTCAACTAATAATTTAGATGCGATGAAAACATTTACTATTTTAGTATTTACTAATTTATATTTTAAATTTATGTCTTTAATATCTTCCAATAATAATTTATTTTGCTGATTTATTAAAAAATGTTCTATATTTTTTTTAATATTTTCTTTACTATCATCAGAATAAACTATTTCCATTAAATTATTAAAAATTATAGAATTATTAGCATAAAGAGACATGTTTTGTCTTCTATTATTTTTTATAGAAGAATTATTTAGAATTAATGAATTAGGATAATAAGTGATAGTTTTAAATGTTTAATTTACAAACATTAAATTTAGATGAATTAAAGTACTATATTATCTTATAGTTGATGAATTCGAATTAAGATGAGAACTAATACTTAAATTAGAAGTAGGAATAATTATATTTTTATTAAATTCTTTAATAATTTTTTTATAATTTAAAAATACAGATGTATTATGAAAATGTTTCATATATATATCTTTAATTTCATTATCTTTAAGATGAGCTAAATTTGAAAGATTAGTTTCTATTGTAGATATATTAGATTTTAGAGTTAAAATTTCTTTTTCTGATTCTAAAATTAAATTTTTAAAATTTTCAATAGATTTTTTAGTTTTATCTGATAAATCTGTAATAACAATAGATGGTTTAGTTCTATTTTTTTTAGTTTGTTTAATCATACTACTTACTTCTAAACTCTTAATGTTATTATTGAACTCTACAATCCTTTTTTCCATTTGTTTTATATTTTCATTCAACCTTACAATTATTTCTATACTATTTATATGAATTGATAATTTAAACAATGTGTTAGGAATAACTAAATTAGTTAAATTTACAGATAAATTTGTTGCATTTTTATTTAATACATAGCTTTTATATATATACAAATCACTAACACCTAATAACATTAAATATCTTGATAAATTATACTCACTAGTTGATATAAAATGTCTTCTACTTATACTACCTCCACTTAAATTAATTTTAAATAATTTAAATAATGTTTGTAAAGTAGATCAATTTATGGAATCAAAAATAAATAACATTTTATTTAATATATTATTGTTAGTTAATCCATTAACGATTGGAAATAAATTAGAGAAAAGATTTAATAAAAATTCTTCAAATTTTTTTTCTGAAGAAGAATTATTTTTACTATAATTTATAAATAACCACAACATATTTATTTTAACTACAACTATCTTATCATGGTATATTTTATAAATAGGTTCAACTACTTTCATATTTTCCAGATTAAAAGATAATAAGGAATCTTCATCTAAAGGATCAATAAATAAAATATATTCATAATTATTCTTACTATTAGCAGCTAAACTTTTTAAATCCAACAGTTTTCTATCAAAGTTAAAAACACTACTAATTAAATGAATTTGATTACTTTTTTTATTATTATGATAATTATCTAAACTTCTAGCGAATGTTGTTAATAAACATAAATTTTTCATAGTTAATTAATAATAAAAATATTTTTTTTAGAAGAGATATTTTGATAATAAAGAGATCTCTTAAATCTTTAACACTTCAAATAATTATTAATAATTAATTAAAGTAGACGCTACGCACAATAGTAAATAACAATACCGTTAATATGTTTATAAATTAATATATAATTATCAATTAATGAGTTAAACCATAAATTAAATTTCAACATAACCAACTGATAGAAATTATACAAACTAGCAACAAAATAAATTCAAAAACAATATAAAATAATCTAGTCTTTTTATATAAATTAAACAAAAATAAAATTCAAGAATATTGAGATACTTTATCTAATAATACCTTATTATCACTCACATAAAAAATACATAAATATAATATAATATTTAATATACATAATAAAGAAATTAAAGATAATACTAAAATAGATAAAGCAAATAATATAATAGGAGAACTTTCTTCATTTATATTTAGTGAAAGATTTAACCCTAATGAATTTAAAAATTCTAATAAAACATTTAAGTTCATAATAAAAAAAATAGTATATATTAATATTAGATAAAACAATATATAGAATTGATAAATTAATATTAATAACAATACAATAAATAAAAAATTTAAAATATAAATTAAAATATAAACAATCCTATAAAATATATTTATATATATCAACAGAGATAGAAAATAACAAAAATCTCAAGATATTTGTAAATATACTCTCTATCTACGTCTTATAAAAAGATAGAAATAATATAAAATAAAAAAAGATTTTGAATCTATCTATTTAAGTTTTCTTAAAAAATATTCTCTGCTGTCCCCGTGTTCCCAGCGAGTTAAAACAGATTTTTATTTTTAGTAGCTAAGTAAATTTAAGATTAAGAAGGGGGTTAAATTATTATAATTTTATTTTTTATTAAAACTATTTACTAAGTTTTTTAAAATAATTGTAATATATTAAAATGTTTTATTTTGTAATCAGATTTAAAAGTTTATATATTATATAAATTTATTTTTAATAATTTATAATTTAAGATTGAATAATATATTTTTATACCTTAATTAAGGTTTTTTTTTTTTATTATAAAATCATAAATACCTGCATGTTTATTTGTTTCGTAATTTATAAATTTTAATTTTGTAAGGGGGGTTAATAAATAATTTTATACCATGTTGTATTTGTATGTTTTTCATATTGAATTATGAGTAAAGTACTAAGAAAGCAACCATTAAAGCGAATAATCCGGTAGCTTCTGCTAAGGCAAAACCTAAAATAGCATATGAAAATAATTGTCCTCTTAATTGAGGATTTCTAGCTGTAGAAGCGATTAAAGAACTGAAGATTTGACCTATACCAATTCCAGCTCCAATTAATCCTGAGCAGGCAATTCCTGCACCAATGTATTTAGCTGCTGTAATTAACATTTTTATAATTTTTGTTTATTTTTTGATAGCGTCTAACATAAATAATAATTTAAATTATTTACTCTTTTAATCTATAATGCTATATATTAAAACATTCCCTAATTAACAATTAAAATAGACTTAAGAAAAAAATATTTAAATATATAAAAATATTTCTTATTCAGTTAATACATATGTTTATATTATTTATAAAAAAATATATTTAGATTATTAAAAAATATATTGTTATATTATATTTAATAACTAACATAATTAATTATAAAATAATATAAAGATAAATTAATAATAAATATAATTATTAAAAAGATATAAAATTAAAATCTAAATTTATTATAAATAGTTGTTATATAAAAATAAAGTAATACTAAGAAATGAAAAAAAAAAAATAACTAAAGAATCTTACGCTTATATAATATAATCTTATAAAATATAATATAATATAATATAATATAATATAATATAATATAATATAATATAATATAATATTATATAATAAACTATAATAAAAATAAACTTAAATTTATCATTTTATTCTTTAGATTTAGCTTCAAGTAATACCGAGATTGTAAAATTTCGCATATTTTGATGATTTTGTTCATTTCTAAATATTCTATCAGGATTTAATTTATGTAAAGATATTTGATTTCACATATCATTATATGTTTCTTGTAAAAGATATGCTTCATCTCTAGTAATAGATGACCTATTTTTCATAGCTTTAACAAAAACATTACAATAATCCATATTAAGTGAGTAAAAATTATTATAATTAGCTTTTAACATGTCAAGATTAAAAACATCTAAAGGGACTTGACCTGAAAAAAGAGCGGATTCTAAAGCAGTAGCATCTTGAACAGCTAGTGTATAAAATGAAACAGCTAACCTAACAAAATTACCAACAGTAAATATTTTTTTTAAAATTAGTTTAAATAAAATTAAAATTAATGATTTCATGTTAAAAATTGTTATGATCGTGTTATTTCTTTAAATTTTTTGTAAAATATCTTACCTTTATTTATAAATACATATTTATTTTTTATATTATTAATAATATTGTATTTTATTGGTGAATCGTAGTGTGATTTTTTTTTTTAATTTAATATAAACGATTATTATACCAATAATTATCTAATGATAAGGGATTATTTATATTTATTTAAATAAGTGTTTTAAAAATAAACCTATTTTAAACTAATATACATTAAACTCGAAATACAATAATGTATTTTATGTATTATTCTATAAAAATTTATAAAAAATTTTTGAATTATGAATTATAAATTATAAATTATAAATTATGAACTATTTTACTTATCAGAAAACAAAAGAGACAAAATTAAGTAAACCCCCACCCTAATTAACTTAATTAAAATTATTAACCTTATTAACCTTATTAACCTTATTAACCTTTTTAACCATGTTTATATAATAAACTTAATTAACCAGATGAATCTAATTAACTCCACCCACGGGTTTACTTATTTTTATTTTTCTTAACAATTATACTTTATAATTTACATTAATTTAATTTATTTATTTATTTAGTAATATAAAAAAAAATATTATTAATTAATTAAAACATTTATATTTATATTTTTAGTTATATTTATATTTATATTTATATTTATATTTATATTTATATTTATATTTATATTTCTATATATATTTATATTTATATTTATATTTATATTTATATTTATATTTATATTTCTATATATATTTATATTTATATTTTTATTTAAACATATATTTATATATGAATATACTCTTATATAAAAGTAAAATTTTAAATACTCTACTTTATAATATTATAAAATATTAATAAAAATAAATATTCATTATTATATATTCCATATTTTTAATAGACAATCAGATAACCTTTAGTAAAAATTCTATTTTAAAAATTTCATTTGTTGTTATTGTTATCTAAATTATTGTTATTATGTTCATAGTTCAGATTAAAAAAATATATTTTTTTTTGTTTATACATATATTAATGTTAAGAGGAATATTAAATATATACTTATAATAAATTATTTTATTATAAATAAGTTTGTATTATTGTTATAAAAATGTTATTCTTATTGTTATTGTTATTGAGGGGGTTAAATTACAATTATACATTTTATTAAGTATTTATTTAGTTTTTAAGCAATTTATTATTATTATTATTATTATTATTATTATTATTATTAATATTATTAGTATTATTATTATTCTGTAGCTGAGTCTATTAATGAATTTTCTGCTAAACCTATAAAAGGAACTAAAAATATGAATCATACAAAATAAAATGCCGTACAAATTTGACCTATTTCTACATAAGGTTGGTTAGGATGTTCAGAACCAATTCACATTAACATGAAGAAGTTAACAACAAAAAATCAAAAAGCAACTTTCATAATAGGTCTAAATTGATTTCCTCTTACTCTAGATAAATCAACTATAGGTAAAATTAATAAAATAAGTAAACTTCCAAACATAGCAATAACACCAATTAATTTATTAGGAATTGATCTTAAAATAGCATAATAAGGTAATAAATACCATTCTGGAACAATAGATGCTGGAGTACTCATTGGATTAGCTTGAATATAATTATCTGAATGACCTAATGTATTAGGATAATAAAATACAATTATAGATAAAACAAGTAAGAAAAAAAATATTGTTACTAAATCTTTAAATGTAAAATAAGGATGCATAGGATATCTATCTCCATTAGCATCTATACCATTAGGATTATTACTTCCATGTAAATGTAAAGCTATCAGATGAGCTAATGCTAGTGCAGCAAGTAAAAACGGTAATACAAAATGTAAAGAAAAGAATCTATTAAGTGTGGCATTTGAAATTGAAAAACCACCTCAGATCAATTCTACTAAATCTTGTCCAAATACTGGTATTGCACTAAGTAAATTTGTAATTACTGTGGCCAAGTTTTATAAATATAAATTAATTTTTCAATAATATGTTAACAATAAATTAAAAAATGAATTATGTAATCCTATAGTTTTAATATTATTATAATTATTACTTAATTATTTTTACTATGTTTTATAATAATTATTATAAATATAGAATATATATATATTTAATTTATTTATAAATATAAAACTTCGACTGTACATTAAGCATTTATATTTATATATTATAAAATAAATAGTAAACACCCACCCATGAACCAGTCAGTAGCAATTTTATAAAAATTGACGGTCTGAGAAATAATTATTTTATTTTAACCGTTATCATCAGTGTTGCTAATAATATACAAAAGTTAAAATTTTATATTAAACTTTGTAATATTATAACTATTAATATATTATTAAATGTATTAAATCTTATTTTTATCTAAATTAAAAATTTTAATACATAATAATATATTTATATAAGGCACATAAAAATATAATTTGAAAACACTTTTTTTTTTATGATAAACTTAAAATTTTAAGAAAAAAAAAATATAAAAATTTTTATATAACATTAGTCTTCTTTAGAAGAAAAAAAATTTATGTTTTTATATCTATTACAAATTTGAAGTTTGTTAACCCAATTATTAAATTGAATTGATTTATAGCCTATTAAAGAATAATTGTTAGAATGGTATGAAGAAAAAAATAAAAGAACTTTGTTAATGTCAACTTTAGAAGTTAAAGTCAATTGATAACAATCTACTTTATCAGGTTTAATCGTATAATTAGCTTTGCCTGTTATAATAAAACCAATAGATTTAATAATTTCATAGTTTTCTATTCCTTTTTGTTTTATTGAATAGAAAGCACTTAAATCATATTTAATAACAAAATAACCTTATGCAATAGTAAATCCTATTACTCAATCAGCAAATCAATAAAATTTAACTAAATTAAAACTTGTAATTGGATTATATTGAGGTTTATTAAAATTAATATCATTTCAATGTATTATATTATTATTTATAATATGTGTCAATAATAAAAATTGCATTTATCTATTATAATTTAAAAATTGAAGATTAAATGACAACATTAATGGTAAAATAACATTAACTAAATCTGATTTAGTAAATATTAATCTGACTTGATTTTCTGTAACTAATTAAGATAAAGATCCTACACCTAATGTTGATTGTAAAAGATGTTTGTAGTAAGTTCCTATCTTTACTGTGAAGTCTAATTACTAATCTAGATTTAATTGTACTCTTAACAAGGTTTTTTGTTTTTTTATGATATTGTTTTTGTGTTCCTATTTCTATATAACCATCACCATCTACAAGACCTATTAACATTGCCATAAATTTTTTATTTAATGGATTAGGCATATTACTAAATAAACGTGGATGTTTACAAATAAAACAATTTTTTATTTTTTAAATTTGATTATAATATACCTCAGTAGCTCATTTGCATTTAATATTATATTTTTTAAAATAATTTTAATTTAGAGAAACCGATTTATAATTTATAAAATGGTTTAATTCGATTTACACTTTATAATTTAAAAATTGATTCGAAATTTTAAATATTTCAATTGGTACAGATTTTTATAAAATAAAAAAAATAAAATTAATTGGACTTTGTCTTTAGTTAATATAACTATGTTTTATAAAGTCGCTGAATTTATTATAAATTTGCAAATAAGAAAATTATTGTATTACATTTTAACTTTTATTAAAAAATAACCATAGTAGTAATACAAATTATAATTTATAATCGTTTTTTGCATATAAAAACATTTATATATTTAAATATTTTAAATATAGTTAATATATATAGGCCAAAAACAAAATTGTTTCTCTTTAACCAAATGGAAGAACATAACCTAAAAATGCGATTCCCATCATTAAAATTAATATTACAACTCCTATACTTCATACTAATACTCTAGGAGATTTAAATGAACCATAGTATATTCCTCTAGCTACATGTGCATAAACACAAATAAAAAAGAAAGAAGCTACATTAGCATGTATATATCTTACTATTCATCCATTATTTACTGATCTCATAATATGTTCAACACTATTAAAAGCAAAATCAACGTGTGGTTGAAAATGCATTGCTAAAAAAACTCCGCTTAATATTTGTATAACTAAACATAATCCTAATAAAGAACCGAAATTTCACATATAAGATATATTAGCTGGTTGAGGTGAATCAACAATATAAGAATTATAAAGTCTAAGTAAAGAATTAGTTTTTAAAATTCTCATTTATTAAAAAAATGTTTATAATAAATATCATTATTTTTATTTTATTATACGCAATATTTAAATATATTAACTAAAATAATTTACTATCATTCATAAATTAACTTTTACACTATTAAATTAAGTTTAATTTAAGTTTATAAATTTTTATTTAATTACAATTATAATTACAATTACAATTACATGAAACATATAATTATTAAAGATAAAATTTTAGTAGGATGAGTATAAAATTAAGGTTTGGGGGGATTATCATTATCATATATTTACTTTGTTTAATAATATTATATATTTTATTATAATAAATTTGTATTTTTGATACAATATAAATTAATAATAGATATAAATAACATTTTAAATTTAATTCTATTTAATACTAAGATAGTATTGTAATTATATTATGATTATAATTGTGAAAAATAAATTTATAAGGGGATTCTTATTATTATTTTTATTCTTATTCTTATTTAGTAATATTTATTTTATAAATAATAAATAACAAAATATAGTAATAATTTCATTATTTAAATTTTATGTGATAATATAATAAAAATATAATATAGATAAATGTAATATAACCGGTTTATAATAAAAATTAACTTACCTTGATAATATATCAAAAATAATTAATTAAATTGAAAAAAAAAAAGAATAAATAAAAAAAAAATAAAAAAATAAAAAAATAAAAAAATAAAAAAATAAAGTAATAAAAAATGCCAAAATGTTTTATTTAG
>Ga0137418_10000130_pt1 | contig 55371 bp, 50 predicted proteins | sample CZODoug3_1_2_16f_FD_122242 | JGI IMG/M metagenome (GOLD analysis project Ga0137418, IMG submission 122242) | Vadose zone soil fungal communities from Angelo Coast Range Reserve, California, USA - CZODoug3_1_2_16fungal (Hybrid Assembly) | ecosystem: Environmental > Terrestrial > Soil > Vadose...
GTAATGGCGTATCAGATCGACGCCGTGAATACGTTCCCGGGCCTTGTACACACCGCCCGTCACATCACGAAAGTGAGTTGTACTAGAAGTCGCCGCGCTAACCGCAAGGAGGCAGGCGCCCAAGGTATGACCCATGATTGGGGTGAAGTCGTAACAAGGTAGCCGTAGGAGAACCTGCGGCTGGATCACCTCCTTTCTAAAGTAGTCGTGGCTCAATCCGCTATGGTGTGCGGATCATGCCACGCATTGCATGCCCAGGCTCTCACGAGCTGCGGGGATGCACGCTTCGAGTTACTCTCGCTGCCCTTCTTCGGCTTCGGCTGGAGTCACGGCAGTTTTGGGCAGATTCTGGCAGATCGTGTCGTGTCAAAGAGAAAGACAATAATATTGTGAGTGCCTCCGGGCCGTCCGCCACTGGCGGGCGGCCCTTTTTGTTTTAGGCAACCCAGGCCTGCAATCTGTTTAAGAGCTTGTGACAGGCCCCTGCGGGATCCCCTAAAGCTCCGAAGGTTTTTTTTGTGCCAAAGCGTAATGCGTCGCCGCTTTTGAAACCAAATATGTCAAAGTGCAGGCTCCAGTCGCACCAGCGAGTGCTTGCGCCACTGGCCTTCGCAGGACTTTAACGATTTCTTAGGACAAACGGCCTGCTGCCCAGGGGACGCGTTAGGTGTTCGCCACGCCTCGCCGGGTTTCGCGTTGACCGCGGTCCCGGGCAACCTTAGAATTATTTTTTGGCTCTTATTGTCTTGCAGTAGAAAGGCCCAGTCCATGCCTCGTTCCTTGGTCGGAGTTCTGTGCTTCCTCGCCTTGCTTTCCGGTTCGGCCCGCGGCCAGAGTCCAAGCATTACGCCGGTTCGGGTCGCCGCCGGTACGGTTCTGGAGTTTCATGTGCAAACCCGGCTACATCCAACGGGCGGAGACGCTCTGGACGCTCTGCCAAAAGGAACGGTCCTGCAGGTAAGAATGCTCGATTCCATTGATTCTGGTGTGGATCAGGATGGCGCGGAGTTTCACGGATTGCTCACGGTGCCCCTTGTTTTGGGAGGCGAAGTTATCGTCCGTCCGGAAGCTGAAGTTCGGGGGCTGCTCGTCCTCCTCAGAAGCCGAAACCATCCTGAGGGTTTTCGCTATGAACTCTTGGTTACGGGACTCACCGACCATGGGAAATCCTACGACCTGACGGCATCGCTGAATCCCTCTTTTGTCGATCCTGCCGTTCAGCCGGTTGCGGACTCAAAACCCACAACGAAATAAAATTCCTTGGCAGATCGAGGATCATAGGAACTCAATTTCAGCAATCGGGGGCCGCACAGGTTCATTTCGAACAGTCCCATCCAGTTCCGCGCAAAATATCCAAGAACCAGTGAAATTGGAAGCTAACCAGGAAGAGATTTCCCGTTCTAGTACCAGAGACCCGAGAAGCTTGAAACCGCGAACTCTGCTTGTAAGCTCAATATTTAGCTTGGGATACGAGATTTTTCAAGCGGCGGCTTAAGCTGGCATATCGGCTGCAATTAGCATAGCGCTCGGCCTAAATTTTCGAGGAGGATTCAAAAAATGAAGAACGTTTGCCGAGTATTCTTACCCACCCTGGCCTGTCTGACTCTCATCGCTCCAGCCTGGGCTTTGCCGCCCGCCGCAGCCCCCAGCGAACAGACCGCTGCTCAGGAGCAATCCGTATCCGGCAAGATTGCTTCGGTGGAGAAGAGTTCTTTTACTCTCACCGTAGGGCAGTCTCAGACCTCGAGTGAGAGACAGAACCTTCAGCAGGATGCGGCTAGTCCCAAGACTATGGCCTTCCAACTCGACAAGAACACGACCATAGAAGGCAGCCTTAGAGTCGGTGCCAGCGCCGATGTCACCTATCGCCAGGAAAAAGGCGCCAACGTAGCGATCAGCGTACACGTTACGCCGTAATTCGCGAACCGCGAGATCAGCGGAGCCTTTGGCTCTACTACTCGAATTGATTGCCGTGACGATTCCGGCGAAGGGTGGTTTGTTAGCCACCCTTCCCGGCGCGTCGGACGGGGGAAGAACTTGGCGCGTCTGCTCCGTTCATACTATTGGAAGTTTCTTCCCGCACGTGCTATTTCTCGTTCATGTCGGAGAGGCTTTATTCGAAGTCCTGCCCCGAATGTGGCGGCGTCTGCCCACTCCGGGCGCGAGCTTGCAAATACTGCAACTTTAGTTTCCGAAAGGTAAAGCGCCCTGCGGTTGTGCCGTGTACCTGCAGATAGTCGGATCGAGCGCGCTCCGGCTCTATGAAAAATGCCTGAACAGATTTTGTGCGTCTCTCCCATTTCCCGATCTTCATTTGTTTCAGGGCCCCCAGTGATTGGACGCCGTTGAGAGCGTCGCCTTGAGCTCTTGTCAATCGATTGCAAACCAATCCTCATGGGAGTACGCTCTCCCCAGCCTCACCTCCTTCCCGCTCATCAGCCGAACTTTTCGTGAGGCAGGGATCATCTCCGTGATTGCCGGATTGCAGGCATCTAGAGGAGGAGGAACCCATGTCAGCCGGGAACAAAGCCATCATTGGGCGCCTCTATGAAGAAGTTTGGAACCAGCGCAAGTTCGAGGTCATAAACGAAATCATCTCCCCAAGCCACGCGTTACAGGCTCCCAATGTCGCGGGTTCCGCCGTTGGGCCGGACGCGTACAAGCGCCAGGTTTTGCGCTTCCTCGAAGGCTACCCGGACCTGCATTGGACCATTGAGGACACCATTGCCGAGGAAGATAAAGTGGTTGCCTGCTGGACCATTTCCGGCACCCAAGGGGGCGAATACCTGGGAATCCCAGCGACGAATAAGAAAGTTTCCGTTGACGGAATCACCATCCACCACATCGCCAACGGAAAAATCATGGATTCCTACAGCAATTGGGATGCTCTCGGCATGATGCAACAACTCGGCGTCGTTCCCGCCCTTGGACAACCCAAAAGCCTGTCCGCTCGCTGAACCACGATTCCTGGAGCCGCAGGAACTGCCCCATTGGCGCGACATCGGCGGCTTCCAGCGAGTGAAACGATTTCCTGTCCTCGCTCACTACACTCTAGGAGGAAGTGCATCATGGCTGGAAAGGCTTGCCTCGCGCTCGACGCCCATTACGATATTTTGATCATGGATGCTGACGGCCAGCACCTCGAACTGGAGAGCTTCAAGGACCTGGACATCGCTCGGCGGCGTCTCCCAATGCTCGCAGCCCAGTATCCTGGCACAAAAATCACTCTTTGGAACCGCCACACCCGCGCCATCCTGGCCGAAACCGATGGCTATTGATCTTCCGGCCTCAAGCTTTTCGCCAGATACGGATTCCCTCAAGGCCTTCGCGCCGGTAAACCCCGTTTGATCGATTCTATCTATTGAATCTTTCGATTGGCCCTCGCATGTTTTTTTCAGCCGCAGCTTTCTCCGAAAGGTAGAATGGAAACTGCAGTTCAGAGGAGAACAGTATGCCCAAGACGAGGAAGAGTCCCTCGCCAACGGTGAAAAAGTCGCGAGCGGCAGGAGTCCATCCAACCACCGAGGAGATCGCACTGCGCGCCTACCATATCTATTTGGAGCGCCGCGGTGCGCCCGGCAATCCGCTCGAGGACTGGACTCGCGCCGAACGCGAGCTGCTCGAAAATCCCAGTAAGCCCCGGCGCAAACTGGGGCCGAAATTGGTCGCTGCTTAAGTTCGCCGTGGCGAGAGACCACGGGGCAATCAATTGCGGAGAGCTTCGCGCCTTTATTTGCGATCATCTTGCGGATAAACCAGACCTGTCCCTTTGTTCAGGTATAACCGCGAAGGCAATTCGGCCTCACGCTTCCACCTTGTTTCCTCGAATACTTCTAGAATCGAGGAATGACACGGCCATCCAAAGGCGCAGCCGTATTCCTGACCCTCTTTGGACTGCCCTTTCTCGGGGCGGGTCTCGCCTTTATTTACCAGCAACTGGTCGCCAGCGGAAATCAAAGTGCTTTTCAGAGGGTCGCCGCGAGCCTTTTCGGCTCAGTGTTTGCCTTCATCGGAGGCGGACTCATTTACGCGGCCTTGCGCGGCTATGGACTGCTGAAACAGCAGGCGGCACTCGAAGAAGCCAGCCCACTCTCTCCATGGCTGTGGCGAACCGATTGGGCTGCGCGTCGCGCGGAAAGCTTGAACGAGAAGAGCGCCGTCGTCCTCTGGGTGCTCGCAGTCCTTTGCAACCTCGTAACGCTGCCATTTCTCCTGGGCATGGCTCAGCAGTTCGAGCGCAGCAGGAATCCGGTCATATTCCTTCTGCTTGGTTTCAATTTGATTGGCGCGATTCTAATCGTCAAAGCGGCGCGCGCCTCAATTCGTCGTCGGCGTTTCGGCGAGACCTACTTCGAGTTCGATACGCTGCCTTTTTCCACCGGCGAACGTGTGCGCGGAAGAATTCATTTGCAGTTCGATGCCCGCGCGGAGCACGGCATCGACTTGCGCCTGTCCTGCGTGCGCAGAGTCGTCAGCGGCTCTGGCGAAAACAGCACCACCAATCAGATTATCCTCTGGCAGTCGGACCAAAACGTGCCTTCAGGCGCGCTGGCTCCCGGACCGCTGGGCAGCGCCATCCCCGTCGATTTTTCGATTCCTGCCGACACTGCTATCACCAATCACGACAACCCAAGAGACCAGATTCTCTGGCTGCTCCACGCGCAGGCGGACGTGCCGGGAGTGGATTACTCGGACGATTTCGAGATTCCAGTCTCTCGCGGTGCCTCGTCCCCTGAGGTAGTCCGAGATTCCGAATCTTCCACTTTTTCCTCCGCGAATTCTTCCGGTTTCGCCACCCCGCGCGACGAGGATTCCAGCGACGTAGCCCAGCCCGCTCACGCCAAAGTTGTCGTCGGAATGGGTTCCGGTGGCACGGACTTTTATTTTCCACCACTTCGGAATCCCGGCCGCGCTCTGATTCTTCTGCTGGTCACCGTGATTTGGACTGCGGTGGTTTACCTCATGTACCAGAAGAACGCGCCGTTTTTTTTCCTCATCGCGTTTGGATTCTGCGGCCTGCTTCTGATCGTTGGCACGCTTCACGTAATGCTCGGAAGCGCCCGAATCACCGTTCGCAGCGGGGAAATCTCTTCGCGCACCGGTATCTTCGGCCTTGGCCGCACGCGCCAGATTCCGTCGTCCGAAGTGGCTTCCATTTTGCCCGTGGTCAGCGCGCAGCAAGGCGCCAGTTCCGGGAATACGCTGCACGCGATTCGAATGCGCTTGAAGGATGGGCGCAAAATCACGCTCGCCGATGAAATCGATAGCCGCCAGGAAGCCCGGTGGGTGGTCGCCCAGATCGAAACGCTAGCAGGGCTGAAACTCGATACGCATGTCGAGGTGGATTTGCCGCTCGGAGTGAACGCGCAACTTCCAGGCCAATCGGCTGGCCAAGTGTTCACTTCAGCGAGGCAGCCCACTTCTTCCGCGGCATCGATCGCCGTCTTCTTTGCAATGGTAGCCGTGATGATTGGCTTTATGGCCTGGCGCATGACCTCGTTCACTTTGCGCGCAAAAAACTCGCGGACCGCCTCTGCCGCATCTGTCAAGCCAGTAGCGCGCCGCGTCTTCTCCGAGCCCCTGACGGATGCGGACGTGGAACGCTTGGGTGCACTTCCCGCGCAGGAGCAAGCTGAAGAATTGCTGGAACGCGCTATTGGCCACGACACCCGGGCGCTGAAAATGTTCGACCATCTGCAAGACGGCTGGGCCGGCCACATCCGAATGACCGATCGCATGAAGCAGTTGGAGCGGCGCTCTGAGTTTTCCAAGGATCTTCGCGTGCGGTACGCCAACGTGGACATCAATCTTGCTTTGGAAGGCTGGCAAAAGAACCACCAAGCCGCCAATCTGCTGATTGAGAGGGCCCGCACCGACCCGCAGCACCGAGCATGGGCAGTCTACTATCTCGGCATGCTGGCCGGTCGCGGTGTCGACTACGAACGCATCCACGAGGTGCTCTTGAATTATGCACGCAACGATCAGGACGCCATCGTGCGGCAGTGGGCCGTCGAGGGTATGCGTTTCTTGGCGAAGGACGAAGTTCTCGATGAACTGTTCATTTCGTTCACCGAGGATCCCTCCAATAGCGTGCGTGACCGCGCGGGCTGCAACATTTCCGATTGCGGTATCTTCACGCGCAAGCAGCGCATGAGGATGGTGCCGCAACTCATCGATCTCGCGTTAAACCCGCGCACCACTGGGCAAATGCGAACCTGGACCTTCCTCGCTCTTCAGGAAATCACCGACGTATCTCTTCCTCCCGACGCTCTCGCCTGGAGTCGCTGGTATCAAGAACACGGCGCCGAAAGATTGGCCGAATTCGAACGCCTCGAGTGGTGCCAGGTCCGCGGCGACGAATAACGCTACTCATCACAATAATTGTCAACGGACTAGTCGGCGCGGGATTCGTCGCCTTCGCCACCCTAACTCCCACCTTCTTGAACCATGGCGCAGGCCCGCGCGCGATTCAACAGCAACTCGCGTTCGCGTGCGTTTTGCGTAAGCGAAGCCGCACGCTCGATTTCCGTGCGAGCCTCGTCGAACCGGCCGAGCTTTCTTAATAGTTCGCCGCGCACGCTCGGCAACAGGTGGTAGCTCCTCAAAGCTGGTTCAGCACTTAGCTTATCCACGAGTTCCAGCCCCGCCGCAGGACCAAACGCCATCGCCACCGCCACCGCGCGATTCAACTCCACAACCGGCGATGGCGTAAGCTGTGCCAACGCTTCGTAAAGCGCCACGATACGTCCCCAGTCCGTCTCCTCGGCTGTCTTCGCTCGCGCGTGACAAGCGGCGATCGCCGCCTGCAGTGCGTACGGACCACGCAGGCCGCCCAGTTTTTCCGCACGATCGAGTGCCGTAAGACCGCGGCGAATCAGTAGTTGGTCCCATTGCCCGCGGTTTTGGTCGAGCAACAGGATTGGCTCTCCGGACTCGCTCACGCGCGCCTTCGCTCGTGACGCCTGAATCTCCATCAATGCCACCAGGCTGTGAACCTCCGGTTCCTGCGCAGCAAGCTCTGCCAGGATCCGCCCAAGACGCAGAGCTTCCTCGCATAGCGTCGGCCGCATCCAATCGTCACCCGCTGTCGCCGAGTAACCTTCGTTGAACACCAGATAGATCACTTCAAGCACTGACGACAGGCGTGCTGCGAGCTCGTCGCCGCGAGGGACCTCGAACGGAATTTTTTCTTCAGCAAGCGTCCGCTTGGCCCGCACAATCCGCTGCGCCACGGTCGGCTCCGGTACCAGAAATGCCCGCGCGATCTCCTCCGTCGTCAGGCCTCCGAGCAAACGCAAGGTCAGCGCAACTCGCGCTTCAGTCGATAGAACTGGATGGCAGGAAATGAACACCAGCCGCAGGAGATCGTCGCCGATATCATCATCCAGGGCGTTTTCGAAATCCGGCACAGCCATCTCCTGCTGGGACTGGAGTTCGCGGCCAAGCTCCTCGTGCTTGCGCTCCAGCCGTTTGTTTCGGCGGAACATGTCGATCGCGCGATGTTTCGCGGCGGCCATCAGCCAAGCGCCTGGATTGTCGGGGATGCCGGACTCCGGCCATTGCTCGAGCGCTGCAACAAGCGCGTCCTGCGCCAGTTCTTCGGCCAGGCTTATATCGCGAACCATTCGGGTGAGCCCGGCGATAATCCTGGCCGACTCGATCCGCCAGACCGCCTCGATGGCGTGATGTGTATTCGTGGACGTCACGGCTACCCATCACACCATCTTCAATCCGCCCGTGCAAGTCGGGCGCCGGGTCTACACTCTCGTGGCAATCGGTCGGCGCGTAAGACTTCTACGGTTTAGGAGCGAAGTCCTCGGGGCCCATCAGCTGGCGAACCTCGGTCTCGCCTTCCCATCCTGGCCAGTGTTTCTTGTGAAGTTCCATGAACGCCAAGGCCCCTTCTAGCGCCTCTTTCTTTGACTTGTACTCCAGAATCGCAAATCCCCCGACGACTTCCTTGGCCTCGGTGAAAGGCCCATCGATGGCGTTTATTTGTCCTTTGGAAAGCCGGACGCGTGTGCTCGCGGCAGTCGACGCCAGCCCGCCACTTATGACCATCGTGCCGGCTTTGACCGCATCTTCACCAAGCTTCGCCATCACATCCATAAATCCCTTGGGCGGCGGACCCTGGCTTTCAGAGTGCTTGACCATCATCATGAATCGCATCTTCTTTTCTCCTTGTTCTTAGCTTTAGAAACCGAGCTCTTCCACGTCCCGCAAAACAGCCGTCACCGTGCGCGTTCGACGAAGTCGAACCGGTAGGATCTCAACTGCATGTGTTCAAGTATTCTCGCCGTGAAAAATCCGGACTAGGCTGTTGCGCCCAAGCAGGCATCTGCTTCATAGAGCTGCCGAAGCTCGCACTCCCCAGTGCCCACGGCCTTCAGGAAATCTTTCGCCAATTGGATGGCCTCTTCTTTGGAGTTTGCGCGCAGGATGGCGAACCCGCCGACGAGTTCCTTTGCTTCGGTAAAGGGCCCGTCTGTCACCGTCAAATTCCCGCTCGAGTTGCGCACCCGAGCACCCAGAGCGCTGGGCAAACAGCCCTCCGTGCCTAACAGCCATCCAGCCTTCATGCCTTCCTCGACCAGTTTCCCCATCTTGGCCATCTCTTCTTGCGAAGGGGGAGCGTTTCTCTCTGCCGTCTTATAAATGCTCAGGAATTTCATGCTTTCTTCTCCTCATTTTGGAATTGTGGACCCCGGCGGTATCTTGCCGGACTCTCCTGAACGGTTGTGAACTCCCGCTCTACTAACACGTCGAACGACGGTCTCCGAAATCGACATCTCATACAATCTATTTCCAGGCCGAGGTGTGCCACGGCTACCGCTTCGCGGTTTTTCTTTGCAACTCGTCGCGCAACTCCTGCTCGCGCGCGGCGTCTTCGGGAGGGAAAACTTCCGCAGGAAAGTCCGACGCCTCGTATACCTGGCGGATCTCCACCTCCGCGCCCCCATCAAACGGCGCGCGCTTGAGCCATTCCACGGCTTCGTCCATGGACTTCACCTGCCACAACCAGAAGCCGCCGATGAGTTCCTTGGTCTCAGGAAAAGGCCCGTCGATCACCTTGCGTTCCTTCCCTGAAAACCTGACCCGCTTGCCCTTCGAGCTTGGTTGAAGTCCCTCGCCCGCGAGTATCACACCGGCCTTTACCAGCTCCTCGTTGAACTTGCCCATGGCGGCAAAGGTTTCCTTGGTCTCTTTAGTGAGCGGAATCCCTGTCTCCGAATTCTTGTCTGATTTGACTAGGACCATGACTCGCATCTTGTTATCTCCTTGTGGTTCGGTTTCTGGCTGGGAGCTGGCTCCCGGTCCTTCCGGCTGAACCCAGGCTCTACTAACACGTCGAACGAGGAACGGCTAGATCGACAGTCTCAGTATCGTTTGCTTGGAAGTAATTGTTGAGATCTGGTAGCCCATTCGCAGTATCCACTGAAGTCCTCTGAGGCTAGATCGCTCCGTCCACGCCGGGGAGCAGGGGCCACAATGATAGCAACATCTGGAGGAGCCATCCTAAGAGCCCATGTTGATGAAGCACATAAGCCTGCATTGCTCGGCAGCCTGCCAGCAGCACACAAGGCCATATTCCGAGTACATCCCCTGCCGTTACGCAGAAGCAGTTCCTCAACACGGCGGACCAACCTAGGCTCCCTAGCACAACAAGAGTTGCGAGCCCTACAAGAGCGCGTCCAACATTGGACTTAAACCTAGAAGAATGTGTGTGTTGACTTTCCATTTCCGCCTCCCCAGGACAATTTCACTGGCTCTACTTACTCGTCGAACGGGAGGCTGCTAGATCGACAAAAAAGAACTTCCTTTTTGGAAACACAGGCTAGCTGCTACAGGATTTGGTTCTATTCAGTTTGTGATCGTACTTCGGTTCCAAGCGGAGGAGAACCCGGCTTTCTCGTTCGCTCCGTCTTTCACTTGCCGGCGAGTTTCTGTTTTGCCAATTCCGTGCGAAACTCCTGTTCCTTTTGGGCAACGTACTTTTTGTAGCCGCTAGGATCGACGAAAGGATTCGCACCTTCCCCTTTCATGAGCGGGTACTTTTCATCGAGTCCGAAGTAGCTGCCGTGGGCGCCGAGGAAAATGTCGCATGGCAATGATTTCAGAACGCGCCACATGCGCTCGTAGTCTTCGGCGATCTCCGGGTAAGCCTTGTTGGCGACGAGTTTGTAACCGGGGTTCACATTCGGGCTGCCGAGGATTACCACGTTGTATGTTTTACCGCGCTCCGTGACCTGCATCGTCCAGGTGGTGCAGCCTTTGGTATGCCCCGGCGTGAGGTGCGCGACGAGTACCGTGCCGCCAAGCTTCACCTCGTCGCCATCGTGCAAGACACGATCTACCTTAGCAGGCCGATACAGAAGAGCGGGATCGTTGCCGTAAGCAAAGTCACTCTTGCCGCCGGATTCCACCACGCCAACGTCCGCATCCATCACCATGTACATCGCGCCGGTCTTCTCTTTGATCATCGCGCTCCCGGCATCGTGATCCCAGTGCGCGTGGCTGATCAGAAGAATCTTTGTGTCCTTGAACTTGAACCCGAGCTTCTCGATACTCGCCTCAATCAGTGGCACATTGGCTTCCAGATCGCTGTTGATCAGGATGTTCCCCTGCGGTGTCGTGATTAGATAATTCGCCAGCCCTTTGCTCCCCACGTAGTACAGGTTGCCCGCGATGTGAAAAGGTGGGAACGGTTCCGTCCATTCCGGATTGGCTTGGGCGAACATACTGCCGGCGGCAGCCAGGGCGAGAATCAATGTAAGAGAGACGATCGAAATGCTTTGCCGCATGGGCGGAGTATAAGCTATCTCACCGTCATAATTCGAATATCTCAATTATGGACGGATGGCTGCATTCGGAGACTAACCCACTTTCGCGAATTCCAAACTCTTGGCCATTCAGAATTGGGACTTGCGCGTTAGACTACGTCCGCCCCCATTAGGAGGCGCAAACGATGCCAGTTTCTCAAGCTAATCAGGAACACTTTCGCATTGGCGTGGATCTCGGCGGCAGCAAGATTGAATTCGTCGCGCTTGAGCGCGACGGCAAGGAGCTGCACCGCCACCGCATTGCCACCCCGCGCTTCGACTACGATGCGACCGTGCGTGCCGTTGCGGATGCCGTGCAAGAAATCGAAAAAAAGCTCGACCGCAGCGCTTCCGTCGGCATGGGCATCCCCGGAACCATTTCCACGAGGACTGGTTTTGTGAAGAACGCCAATTCTACCTGGCTCAACGGAAAACCGTTCGACAAAGACCTCGGCCGCGCTCTGGCACGCGAAGTGCGTTGCGCCAATGACGCCAACTGCCTCGCCGTTTCAGAAGCCACCGACGGTGCCGGTGCCGGCAAGCACGTTGTCTTCGCAGTCATTTTGGGAACCGGTTGCGGCGGGGGAATTGCCGTGGACGGCCGCCTGCACGCCGGTTCGAACGGAGTCGCGGGAGAATGGGGACACAACACGTTGCCGTGGATGCGCCCCGAGGAGTATCCCGGCTTCGCGTGCTATTGCGGGCGGAATGGCTGCATCGAAACATGGATCTCCGGAACCGGACTGGAAGCGGACTACCACCGCGCCACAGGCGTCGCCCTCAAAGGGCCTGAGATTATTGCCCGCAGCAACGCTGCGGAAGCGGCCGCACTCGCCGCCCTCGATCGGTTCGAAGACCGCATTACGCGCGGTCTGGCGCAAATCATCAACTTGCTCGATCCGGATGTAATCGTCATGGGTGGAGGCGCTTCGCAGATTCCGCGTCTCTACAAAAATGTTCCGGCTCGCCTTGAGGAATACGTTTTCGGCAGGGAAGCCGACACGCCGATTCTTCCTGCCAAGCACGGAGACGCCAGCGGAGTGCGCGGCGCCGCCTGGCTCTGGCCCTTGTAGGCGGAACAATCCCCCTTGGTGCTTCTGCGAATTTTTCCCAAAGAAAGGCCCCGCCGGTCAAGAAAAAGACCGGCGAGGCTGAATCATGAAACACACGGCCGGCGCGATTCAGTTTTGGCCGGCGGCTTTAGCTGCTTGCGCGGCCATGGCGGCGTCCATTCGGCGCTTCATCTCATCAGGCGCGACGTCTTCGACGTGCTGTGCAACGCCCCAATGATGGCCAAAGGGATCCATGACTTTGCCGTAGCGGTCGCCCCAGAACTGATTGTCGAGTGGCATCGTGACTTTGGAGCCCATGGAGACAGCGCGGTTGAACACGGCGTCGACATCCTCGGTGTAGAGGAACATATACGTGGAAGGCGTAGCGCTGGGTGCCGGCGCTTGCCCCGTTCCCGGGAACTCGTCGCTCAGGAAAATGATGGAGTCACCGATTCTCAGCTCCGCATGCATGATCTTGCCATCGGGGCCGGGCGCGCGCATGATTTCCGTGGCCCCAAAGACCGACTTGTAGAATTCGATGGCGCGAGCAGCGTCCTTGCACGTGAGTGCCGGCGAAATTGAGTGATACCCTTCAGGAATAGCGCGGACAACATTGGACATCGAAGCCTCCTAGACTTTCGGATGCGCGCACTGGAAACGAGGCGGGACTAGGTAGGGACAGCGCGCGTCTCTGGGTAAATAGCGCAGCTCGCCGTTGTTGTCAACGGTTTCCCGGTGATTCCAGTTGATTCGAAAGAACCGCGTGCGTAGGATTTACGGCGCCACCGCCGTCCCTGCGCGGACCCGCAGGTCGAGGACCCTCCCAATAGCTGGGTGGGGCCATCACTCGTGAAAGTGGAGTTGCAAGCGCGCGCACGAAAGGAATCAAAACGCCATGTCAGTCCTCACCAGCCGGATGTTTCGCAAATCCATTCTCACTCTTGCCGCCGCCTTCCTCTCCGTCGTGCCTCTCGGCGCGGGAGACAAAGGGGCGACTCGACCCGGGTACTATCGCTTCCCCGCGATTCACGGCGACACGATTATTTTCACGGCCGAAGGCGATTTGTGGTCGGTCGGCACAAAGGGCGGCGCGGCAAGGCGCCTTACTTCGAACCCCGGCAAAGAATTTCACGCAACGATCTCTCCGGATGGCCAGACCGTTGCTTTCACCGCGGAATACGAAGGTCCAGACGATGTGTACACCATGCCGGTGGATGGCGGCTTGCCGCAACGGCGCACGTGGGATGGAGATGCTATCGCGGTCGGATGGACGCCAGACGGCCGCTTGCTCGTTCGAACGAAGCGTTATTCCACCTTGCCCGACGCGAAATTGGTAGCCATCGATGCCAGCGGAAAAAAAGAAATTCTGCCCCTGGCCCAGGCCGCCTCCGGCAGTTACTCCCCCGATGGCAAGACTCTCTTCTTCACGCGCCTCGATCGCCAGGGTAGTTCAACGAAGCGCTATCGGGGCGGCACCGCGGAAAACATCTGGCGCTTCGAACCCGGCTCCGAAGCTGTCTTGCTTACCGGCGACTGGTCTGGCACCTCAAACAATCCCATGGCCTGGGACGGCCGCGTTTATTTCCTTTCCGACCGCGACGGCGTCATGAACATCTATTCGATGGATAAGAACGGCAAAGATCTCCAGGAGCACACGCATCAGCATGGCTTCGATATTCAGTCCGCGTCGCTCTCCGGCGGGCGGATCGTCTATAAGTGTGGCGCGGACCTTTGGCTCCTTGATCTGAAAACCGGCGAAGACGCCATCATCAACATCACGCTCGTTTCAGATTTCGATCAGTTGCGCGACCACTGGGTGAAAAAGCCGCTCGATTATCTCACTGCGACGCACATCGCTCCGGACGGAGCCGCGGCGGTGTTCACTGCCCGGGGTGAAGTCTTCACCCTGCCAGTGGGCAGCGGGCGCATCGTCAAGGTCGCCGGGAATTCGGGAGTGCGGTACCGGGAAGCGCGTTACATGCCCGACGGCAAGAGCATTGTCGCGCTCTCTACGGAGAGCGGCGAAACGGAGTTCTGGAAATATCCGGCCAACGGCGTTGGCGCGCCGGAGCAGTGGACCAATGATTCGAAAGTTTTGCGCTGGGAGGGCGTGCCTTCACCGGACGGTAAATGGCTCGCACACCGCGACAAGGATCAGCAACTCTGGCTCTACGACGTAACCTCCAAGCAGCAGAAACGCATCGCACAATCCATGGAAGATGATTTCGAGGATCTTACCTGGTCGCCCGATAGCCAATGGCTCGCCTACGTCGAAACTCCGCACAACACGTTTAAGCAAATCAAAATTGTCAATGCAAAAACCGGCGCGATCGAAGCCATCACTTCCAGCCGCTACAACAGTGCCAGTCCCACCTGGAGTTCGGACGGCAAATGGCTGTACTTTCTTTCCGATCGGGCCTTGGCGACCACCGTGCGAGCACCGTGGGGAACACGCCAGCCGGATCCGTTCTTCGACCGTTCCATGAAGATTTTCGAGTTGGCGCTGACCACCGGCTTGCGCTCTCCATTCGCGCCCGTGGATGAACTTCATCCTGATCAGCCAGAGCAGTCGGGGAAGCCTGAAGAACCCAAGACGGAAAAATCCAGCGAGCCAAAGAAAAATGGAGCGAAGAAGGGTCAGGCAAACAAAGACGAAGCCAATAAAGATGAGGCCAAGAAGCCAGCCGTTCCCGTGGTGAATATTGATTTCAAGGATCTGGCACTGCGCCTGAACGAGGTGCCCGTTCCGCCGGGGAATTACTCGCAATTGCAAGCCACGGGAAAAAGGCTATGTTGGCTGGACCGCTCCGGCGAGACGCCGCCGAAGCGCGCCCTCGCCTGCGTGGACATTGCCAACAAGGGAATCCCGCCCGAGACGGTCGTCGAGGATGTGAGGAATTATGAGATTTCGCTGGACCGGAAAAAGATGCTGGTACCGAAGCGGGAGGACTTCTACATTTTCGATTCCGATGCTAAAGCCGCCGGGCTGAGTGATGCAAAGGTGCTCGCGAAGGCAAAAATAGATCTTTCACGATGGACTTTTGCGACCAATCCACGCGTGGAATTTCACGAGTTGTTCGTGGACGCCTGGAGGCTGGAACGCGATTACTTCTACGATCGCAACATGAACGGGGTGGACTGGAAACAGATGCGCGAGCATTACCTTCCACTGGTGGATCGCGTTGCGGATCGCGATGAGTTGAACGACGTGATCGCCCAAATGGTGAGCGAGCTTTCGGCATTGCACATCTTTGTTTTTGGCGGCGATTCCCGAAAACCCGCCGATCAGGTGGACCTGGCGACACTCGGCGCGGTGTTGCGCAGGGATGAGCAGGCGGGCGGGTACGTGGTGCAGCATATTTATCTTTACGATCCGGACCTGCCGAAAGAAGCGCCGCCGCTGGCGCGGCCCGATTCGCTTGTCCATGAGGGCGAGGTCATCGTCAGCGTTGATGGCGAGAGCACTCTCAGCGTTGCCGATGAACGCGCGTTGCTGCGCGGGAAAGCCGGCCGACAAGTGTTCCTTCGCGTGCAGTCTTCCGCGGGACAACTGCGCGACGTTATCGTCACGCCCATCTCTTCAAAGGACGACGCCAACCTGCTCTACAACGAGTGGGAGTATTCGCGACGGCTCAAGGTCGACGCGGATTCTCTGAGCCATATCGGATACGTGCACTTGCGCGCGATGGGTTCCGGCGACATCGCAGAATGGGCGCGGGAGTTTTACCCCGTTTTCGACCGCCAAGGGTTGATCCTGGACGTGCGCCACAACAGCGGCGGCAACATCGATCCGTGGCTGCTTGGGAAGCTTTTGCGGCCTGCCTGGTTCTGGTGGCAACCGCGCATTGGAAATCCTAGTTCCAACATGCAATACGCTTATCGGGGATACATCGTCGTGCTGTGCGATCAAAAAACGGCTTCGGACGGAGAAGCGTTCGCCGAGGGCATTCGCCGGCTGGGGCTCGGAAAAGTAATCGGCATGCGGACTTGGGGAGGCGAGATCTGGTTGTCGGCGAGCAACAGGCTTGCTGACAGCGGAATCGCGACTGCCGCGGAAAATGGAGTCTATGGGCCGGATGGAAAGTGGCTCATTGAAGGGCACGGAGTGGACCCGGATATAGTGGTGGACAATCTTCCGCATGCCTCGTTTGAGGGAAGCGATGCGCAGCTCGATGCGGCGCTGCAGTTTTTGAAGGAGCAGATCCAGAAAGATCCGCGGCCCGTTCCCAAGGCGCCGCCCTATCCGAACAAAGCATTTAAGTACGACAAGTAAATCGCCTTGAGCTGGCTAGCGCGTTATGGGTTGGAGAAGCGGCTGGCGGCGAAAAAATAGTGCTTCCGGGCGCTGGGGGCAAAGCCGTGACCGAGCGCCCGGACAAAAAATAAATCCACGAAATAGCGGAGGCCGAAATTATTGCGGCTTGGTGATTAAGCCACAAGCAATGCGCGGGGGAGCGCCGGTGCCGGTGCCGCCAGCGACGGCATGAATCACAATCGACGTGCCGCCGTTGCTGAAGACCGAGCTTTCGTCCGTGCCAAGGGTCACGTTTGGCGCGATGGTGCTGGCGTGAGCCGTGCCGTCCGCGGCAACGATCAACGCAAAGTCCGGGATATCGCCAGCGGGCGTACCCATGGCCATGCCATCATGCCCATGGCCCGAGCCGCCAAAATGAGGACCAGCAGATTTAAAGTCGGGAGGCTCGCACTTGGCCACCTGATGAATGTGAATGGAGTGCTCCCCTGGTGGAAGATTCTTGATGTCGATGTTGATTTTGACGCCCTTGGCGGCGGACGACAGAGTTGCGGTGCCAATGTTCTGGCCTTGCACGTTCTTGAAGTCCACTACGACGGGCTTTGCGGCTTGCGCGTGACTGTTCTGCACAAAAACCACACCCGCTGCCGACAAAAACAGCGCGGCACAAACGGAAACTCTCATGGCGGTTCTCCTCCCAGCGAATTGGTATCCAGAATTTGGGCTATCCTGGAAAATCTCTGGATTCAATCTAGCGCAAGAACCCCGGAGATGTAACAACTTTTACTCAAGTAGCCACCGGGAGATGGGCGAATACCGCGCGCCCGTCTTTATAGAAGCCGGCTAAGGCTGATAGAGACTCGGAAAACTCTTTTTCAGATTCTCCAGTTTGGGCAGGTCGTTGTACACGATGTAAGGATTATCAGGATTGTTCTTGAGGTAGTCCTGATGATAGCCCTCCGCGGGATAGAATGCCTGGAAAGGCTCCACTTTTGTGACGATGGGCCGAGAGTAGACTTTTGCCGCGTCGAGCTGCGCTATGTAGGCCTGCGCGATGCGCTTCTGCTCTTCGCTGGTATAGAAAATGGCGGAGCGGTATTGGGAGCCGGTATCGGGCCCCTGGCGGTTCCATTGCGTGGGATCGTGGGCCACGGAGAAGAAAACCATCAATAGCTGGCCGTAGGTAAGTTGCGAGGGATCATAGACGACGCTAACGGTTTCGGCGTGGCCGGTAACGCCCATGCTCACGCTTTCGTACGAGGGTGACTTAACGTAACCGCCGGCGTAGCCAGAAGTTGCGGAAGAAACTCCTTTGGTATGTTCGAAGACGGCCTGAACGCCCCAGAAGCAGCCTCCCGCAAAAACCGCCGTTTGTTGGCTCTTCGCGGTGGCCAGCGGCGCATCGATGGTGGGAGCCGGAAAGGGAATTTTTGGTGTTTCCGGGTTCCTTGCGCCGAGGGCACGAAAAGCGGTCCAGCCAATGAGGCCGATAATCACGACTAGAGCGATGCCGCGTCCAATATAAGGGCTTTGCATGGTTCTTCTCTCTCCAAGCCTGTCTTAGCTTACGCTCTTTCCACAGGATTGGATGCGGATCGATAAGAGTTCGGTAAAAGGATGACTTGTCTACCTTTGAGAGCAATGGGCGAATTCTCCGGCGGAGCTGCGGAGAAACACCCGTGACTGGAACCGGATGTCCAGCTGAGGCATCATAGAGTCGAAATGATCATTCTATTTTCTGAGAGGCTACTGCTATGCGCGCAGAAAGAATCCTTGCTCTAGCTTTCACACTTTCACTCCCCGCTCTGGCGGCGGGGCAAGTCACGCACGGCCAAAAGCCCAAACTGCCGCCGCCGTACGCGACCAATTCATCAGGCAACGGACCGCGGGGCACGAAACCTCCGGCGGGATTCCTGCCGACTGTGCCGGCGGGATTTCGCGTGAACGTGTACGCGGCAAGTTTCAAAGTGCCGCGCTGGCTGACGGTGGCCCCCAATGGGGATATTTTTCTGGCCGATAACGGGTCGGGCGAAATCATCGTGATGCGCGACCCGCAACATACGGGCGCGGCGCAGGAACGGGAAGTTTTTGTCGGCGACCAGAAGCGTCCATTCGGAATCGCGTTTCACGATGACTACGTCTATATCGGCAACATGAAAGAAGTGGTGCGGTTTCGCTACGATCCAAAGACCTCGAAGCGGCTTGGCGAAAAGGAAGACCTGATGGATTTGCCGGGGGGCGGGCATGACACTCGATCGCTGGCTTTCTCCGCAGATGGGAAGCATCTCTTTGTTGCCGTTGGCTCCGCCTCAAACATTGATACAGGAGAGGATTCGCGGCGCGCGGCTGTAACTATCTGCGATCCCGACGGCAAGAATGCGCGGCTGTACGCGACGGGATTGCGGAATCCCGTGGGGCTGGCGCTCGAGCCGGTCACCGGGGAAGTGTGGACGAGCGTGAATGAGCGCGACGAGCTGGGGGATGACTTGCCTCCCGACTACTTTACGTCGTTGAAGGACGGGGGATTTTACGGGTGGCCGTATAGCTACCTTGGGAGCAATGTCGACCCGCGCGTGAAGCAAGAACATCCCGAGCTTGTGGCGCGGGCGATTATTCCGGACGTGCTGCTGGGGGCTCACGTGGCGCCGTTGCAATTTGCGTTTTATACCGGCAAGCAATTCCCGGAGAGCTACCGAGGCGGAGCCTTCGTGGCCGAGCACGGATCTTGGAACCGGGCATCGCGCTCGGGCTACCAGATAGCCTTTGTGGCATTCAAGAACGGAAAACCATCGGCGGACCCCGTACCTTTTATGACAGGACTGGTGCCCGATCCGAGCAAATCGGACGTGAATGGACGGCCAGTGGGCGTGGCGGTTGCGCCGGACGGATCGTTGCTGGTGTCGGACGATGGAGCGGGTGTGATCTATCGTATCACCGCGATGAAGTAACCGGAGTAACTGGACTGAGTAGTTGGGGCCAATTCTTCTATAGCTCTTCAACCTTTGCGAATGTTCTTCTGCTGGGACTGGCGGATGCCGCCTTTTCGTTCACCCACCTGAGGTGCCCGCCCTCCCTGCAAATTTGTAAAGATATGCGTGGTGCGTGAGTTTTAGGACCCCGAGTAGCCAGGGTCACTTCACGATTAGGGTGAGTTGGATGGGCGGCAACTGGAGCGGTTGCTGCGTTGTGGACATTGCACTCAGGCTGATGGTGATGGTCGACGTCCCGGATGGCGTAACTAGGGGTAGCGGCGTCGTGGTGACGGCGCTGGTGCTGCCGCAGCTGGCGGCGTAAATCGCCGTACAAAACAGGGCCGTGGCGAGGGCCCCGCGGCATGCCAAACGCCGGAAGTGGAGCGGGTCGGCAAGGATCCAGCGATTCTTGGTGATGATCGCCAGAAGCAGAACAAAGATCAGTGGCAAAAACACGTGAATCCGTGCTGGAGGACTGAGCAGCCAGGGCCATGAGGGCGGCAGCGCGGCGCTACCGGCTGTAGAGACGTTTACGGTGAACGGAGCCGGCGACCCATTTGCAATGGACACAGTTGATGGGACTTGGCAGACGGCGCCGAGGGGGGCACCGCTGCAGGCGAGCGAGACGGTGCCACTGAAGCCGGGTCCGGGATTGAGCTGTAGTAGGTACTGAGCGGGCTGACCGGCTGAAACCGAAGCGCTCATCGAACCACCTTGAGCGGGGCCCGATGTGAAGGCGGCATTCGCGATGCCCGTGATATTGATAATTTGCGGCGGGCCAGGGGCGTCATCGGTGAGTGTTATGCTGGCCGCGTGTACACCTACTGAAAGAGGCGTGAAGGTCAACACAATCGTGCAAGAACCACTGGCGGCGATAGCGGTGCCGCAGGTTGGGTCGGCGAGTGTGAATTCATTTGCGTTGGCTCCTCCCAGTACAGCACTTGTGAGGTGCAACGCGGCTGTCCCCGCATTCGTCACCGTGACGCTCATCGGCGTGCTCGTTCCTTGTGTCCTGGTGCCAAAATCGGGGCTGCCTGGATTCACCACGATGGCGGATGTCGGAGCGGAATTCGCGGTGCCCTGGACATTTATGCGCTGCGGGGAATCGGGAGCATCGTCGGTGAGCGTCACTGTGGCGGTTCGCAACCCCGCTGCCAGGGGCGTGAACGTGACCGAGATGGTGCAGACAGAGTTTGCCGCAAGGGGGGCGGTGCACGTGGGGCTTGTGGAGCTGAAGTCGTTGGTGTTGGCCCCGGTGATGGCGATACTGGAAATATGAAGCGCGGCAGTGCCGGAATTCTTGACAGAAATTGGCGAAGAAGTGCTGGTTCCCTGGTTAGTGGTACCGAAGTCGAGGCTTCCGGGCATGAGCGACACGGCGGGAGCGGGATTCAAGCCTGTGCCATTGAGTTGGGCGGATTCCGTTGGGGGAGACGCATTATCCGTGATTGTTAATGCCGCGGTGCGGCTGCCCGCCGCTGATGGAGTGAAGGATATCAGGACGGAGCACGATTGGCCTGGAGGCAGAGCGGACGGCACTTGGCAAGTGTTCGAAGTTATGGCGAAGTCGCCTGGGTTTGCTCCCGTAATCGCGAGTGAATTCAAGCTCAGCGCTTGTCCGCCATTGCTTAGGATGGTCAAAGTTTGCGGGCCGCTCGGTTGGCCAAGGGACAAGCTGCCAAAAGAGAGAGACATGGCACTCAGGAGAGCGGTGGGGCCGGAGATGGGTTGAGTACCCGGGGGCCTGCTGAAAACTGTCGAGCCGAAGAATGGAGGGGGCAGGGGATCCGGCGAAAGGATGGAATTCAGAAGTCCTGTCTGGGGATCGACCTGGTAAACCTTATCGGCGTAAATAAGGGGTGCTGTGGGATCGGTGATCCAGGAGGAGACTGACGGAAAAGCGGCGGCCAAAGGCGAGTCGGGGAGTTCCTGCAGTGAAGTCGCGGAATAGAAATGAATCGAATAGTTCGCCCCACTGAAAAGTGTCACGTAAAGAAATTGCCCTAGGGTGTCAAGCGTCATGAAGTCTGGCGAGCCGGTGACACTCATGGAGACATTGGCGGATCCGAGGGTACCGTCTTGTTGGAGGTCTTGAGAGATGACCGCGCCTGCAACGCTAATGGCGACGTGAAGACCCTGTGGATCGAGAGCGAGAGTCCTGGCATCTGTGCTGCCAGACGGAAGTATGTCGCGAGCAGTGAACGTGCCATTGGAGCTGTCAAATAGGAGAAAGAAAGGCAGGTTCGGCGTCGAGCTGGGAGAGTTGCAAAATACGTAGAATGCTTTGCCGCTGGGGTGGGTTGCGCCGCCAACGAACAGGCCGGGCAGATCGGTCGCACCGGCTGCTGTCGGAATGAGGTCGAGATTGACAGCATCAATTTGAAAGGACTCGACGGCGCTGACATTAGGACCGGAACTGCCGGGCATGTCGACTACGTAGAGAAACTGACCGCTGGTTTCCGTGGAAAGAAACTGGGGTCTGGTGGTTGGGGAAGCGAATGGAGAATTGGGAACTTCCTGAAGGGCGCCCGTGTTGGGATCAATGGTGTACATCTCTATATTGTTTTGGGACGTAGCCACGAACAGGAAGCGGCCTTTGAAATCGAGAGCCAAACTGTTCACGGGAGCTCTGCTGGGAAAAGGCGAGCCTGGCACAGGCGTAAGGACTCCGCTCACGTCGTTTCTGGTGTAAACGAGGATACCTGGGCCGGGCCCAAAGGGATCAGCGGCAAAGACGAAAGGTTGCTGGAGCTGGGCGTGTGCCGAAATGGAACAGAGGCATAGGCCAGATAGCACGGCGAGAGTGCGGAGCAAACTGGAATATCGGGAGCAGCCCGTCTGGGAGACTGAAAGCGGAAGGGTATTGAAGAAGAAATGTGTGGCCATGAGTCTTCCTTGGCCGTTGACAATGCGGCACTTTTCGGATTCCGAGAGAGAAGCAATAGCGATTGCACGTTAACGCCGAACGGAATCATGGTCAAGGAAAAAGTGGTAGAATCGGTAAATAGATGGCTTAGTTTACCAGAAGAGTTAAGGGGGAAGGTTCAGCGGGCGGCGCGCCACGGGAATTGTTAAAGAACTGTAATGTTTGAGAGGCGGCTTTTGAGGTAGGCTGCGGCTCCTATGCAACCCGTTCACTTAGACTTAGTAAAGCTGCCGGAGTCCAACGGTAACCAGACCGTAATACGGCTCGACGGCAAACTGAGCCTTGAGACCGTTCACAATTTCATCCAAACCATGCGCTCGGAGCCCGCGGCGCAGCTCATCCTTGATATGAGCGGGGTGTCCTTTCTGGACTCGGCGGGCGTGGGGGCGCTGGTGCAGATTTTTGTACACCGGAGAGGCCAGGGCCAATCCCTTGTGCTGACTGGATTGACGAAACAGGGCAGCGCGGTGATCCAAGTGGCGGGTCTCACGAAGCTGCTGCCCATCCACGGGACGGTGGCGGATGCACTCGCTGCGCGTCCAGCCTAGAGACTCACTCTCCATCGCAGGGAAGCATGCCTGGACGCTGGTATACTCCGGCATCATGAAAGAAAAGTCACGATTTGCCGCCGTTGATGCGGAATATGAGAACCGTGTGCGCGAAAGCTTTGCGCGCCAGGGGTTGATGAAGCATCTCGGGGCGGAACTTGCCGTGCTTGGTGCGGGACATGCGGAGATCCATGTGCCGTTTCGGGTGGAAGTGACGCAGCAGCATAACTATTTTCACGCGGGCGTTTCGGGTGCGATTGCGGACAGTGCTTGCGGTTATGCGGCGTACACGCTGATGCCGGCGGATTCCTCGGTGCTGACAGTGGAATACAAAATGAACCTACTGGCGCCCGCGGAGGGTGAGAAATTGATGGCCCGAGCGCGGGTGTTGCGCTCTGGAAAAACGCTGAAGATTTGCGCCGCCGACGTGTACGTGGAAAAGAGCGGCGCGGAAATTCACTGCGCGACGATGCTGGCGACGATCATGTGCCTGGCGGGAAAATCGGACCGGGCGCGATAGGCGAGGAGAGCGCCGGCGGAACAGAAGCGCTTCACTCCTCGCGGAGAATGCGCGTGAACTCGCTGGCGGCGTGCGGGAGGCGTGCGCCACGCCGCGAAACGAGATAGACGTGGCGCGGCATGTTCAATTGCCGCACTTTTACTTCCTTCATCCACCCATGTTCGATTTCCCAATTCACGCACATGCGCGGGACGATGGCTACGCCCATGCCCATTTGCACGAAACGTTTGATGCTTTCGATGGTGGGCATTTCGATGGGCATATTGAGCGCGGTGCGGTTTCTGGCAAAGAGTTCGATGACGCGGCGGCGAAAAGGCGATTCGACGCTATGGGCGATGAAATTTTCCTGGCCGAGCTCGGCGACATCGACTTCACGTTTTTTTGCGAGGGCGTGCTTGGGCGGCACGACCAGGGTTAGCTCATCTTTCCGGATTTCCGTGGCCAGGAGCTGTGCATCGCGGGGCACGAAAGAGATGGCGCCAAGGTCCAGGCGATAGTTCAGGACTTCATGAGGGATGTCACGGGAAAGCATCCGATGGACGCGCACCTGGACGCCGGGATGTTTTTCTCTAAATTTGGCGAGAGCAGGGAGGAGGGCGTGGATGGAGCTTTCGTTGACACCGAGAGAGAGTTCGCCGCGCTTGAGGCCTTCGAGTTCGGAGAGGCCCTTTTTGACTTCATCGCGGAGATTGATGAGCCGCTCGGCGTAATCTTTCAGGAGGGTTCCGGCATCGGTGAGGCGGACGGGGCGGGCGCCGCGAACGACGAGCGGCTGGCCGAGAGAGTCCTCGAGCTTGCGAATGGCCAGGCTAATGGCGGGTTGGGTGCGGTAAAGGCGCTCGGCGGCGCGCGAAAAGCTGCCCTCTTTTGCCACCATGAGAAAAACTTGAAGTTCGCCGAGGTCCACGGAAAGCTCCTTGGGGCAGTATAAGCTGAAATTATCAAATGTAGAACAAAGATAAATTGGACCGCAGGGTAGGTGGTGTGCGTTACTAAAGCATGGGGGACCCTATGGACGTCGTACGAATTTTTGACACCACGCTCCGTGACGGCGAGCAGTCGCCAGGCTTCTCGATGAACACGGAGGAGAAGATTCGGCTGGCGCGGCAGCTTGCGGCGCTGAAGGTGGACGTGATTGAAGCGGGTTTCCCGATTGCATCGCAAGGCGACCTGGAAGCGGTGCAGAAGGTGGCGCAGGAAGTGCGGGGCGTGCCGATTGCGGCGCTGGCGCGGGCGCGAAAAGAAGATGTGAGTGCGGCGATTGAGGCTTTGAAGCCGGCGGCTTCGCCGCGGCTGCATATTTTTCTGGCGACTTCCGATTTGCACCTGAGCGTGAAGCTGAAGATGTCGCGCGAGCAGGCGTTGGAAGCGATTGGCTCGATGATTCGGTATGGGCGGCAGCATGTGGCGGAAGTGGAGTTTTCCGCCGAGGATGCGGCGCGGACAGACATTGATTATCTTTGTAAGGTTTGCGGGGTAGCGGTGGACGCGGGTGCGACGGTGCTGAATTTGCCGGACACGGTGGGGTACTCGGTACCGGAAGAGTACGCAGCGATGTTCACAAGAGTGCGGGAATATCTGGGGGATGCGCAGGGAATTACGCTGAGCGCGCATTGCCATGATGATTTGGGCATGGCGGTGGCGAATTCGTTGGCGGCGATTCGCGCGGGGGTGCGGCAGATCGAGTGCACCATCAATGGAATTGGGGAACGAGCTGGGAATGCTTCGCTGGAGGAAGTGGTGGTGGCGCTGGCGGTGCGCAAGGACAGCTTTGGGGTGACGACGAACATTCGGATGGAGGAGCTTTTTCCGACGAGCCGCATGCTGACGGAAATTACCGGAGCGCAGGTGGCGCCGAATAAAGCAATCGTGGGGGCGAATGCGTTTGCACACGAAGCGGGGATTCACCAGGATGGGATTATCAAGAATCCGCTGACGTACGAGATCATGTCGCCGCAGTCGGTGGGTGTGCCGGCGAGGTCGCTCGTGTTGGGAAAGCACTCTGGACGAAACGCGCTGCGGTTGTCGCTGCGAGACTTGGGTTACGAAGCAAGCGATGAGGAGTTGGCCGAAGTTTATAAGCGGGTGACGGCACTAGGGGATCAGTCTAAAGATGTGCGGCCGAGAGATATTGTGGCCATCGCGCATGCGGTGATTCGGCGGAAAACGGCGGCGATGGCGGCGGAGACGACGCCGGCGGCCTGACCGGGCTGCCGCAGAGAGTTTCGGAACGCTGTGGAGATGAGGTGCTCTGCAATTTTCCGCGCCAAGCGTCTGGCTCTCCTGGAATTCTGATTTTGTATGGGGACCATCATGAAGAAGACCATTGTGCTGCTGCCGGGAGATGGCATCGGGCCGGAAGTGGCGCGGGCGGCGGCGGCGATTTTGCGGGAATCGGCTCAGGAATTTAATCACCAGTTTGAGTTTGCGGAATTTCCGATTGGGGGCGCGGCGATTGATGCGGCTGGGACGCCGCTTCCTGCCGAGACGCTGGACGCTTGCCGCAAGGCGGACGCAGTTTTTCTGGGGGCGGTGGGCGGACCGAAGTGGGATGCGCTGCCGGTCGGGAAGCGGCCGGAGACGGGACTGCTGGATCTGCGCAAGGGACTCGGGCTGTACGTAAATGTGCGGCCGGTGAAATTGATTGAGCCGCTGAGAGGGATTTCGCCGCTGAAGGCGGACCGCCTGGGGGACCTGGATATTGAGATTGTGCGCGAACTTGCCGGTGGGATGTATTTTGGCGAGCGCGGGAATAGTACGGAAAAGGGCGTGGAGCGCGCTTGGGATACGGAATCGTATTCGACGCCGGAGATTGAACGCATCGCGACGTTTGCTTACGCGCGGGCGGAGAACCGCTCGCGGCGGCTTTGTTCGGTGGACAAGGCGAATGTTCTGACGAGTTCGCAGCTATGGCGGCGTACGGTGACGGCCATGAGCGGGGTCTATCCCACAGTGAAGCTCGAGCACATGTACGTGGACAACGCCGCGATGCAACTGACGCTGCAGCCGGCGCAGTTTGACGTGCTGCTGAGCAGCAACATGTTTGGGGATATTTTGAGCGATGCGGCGGCGGCGCTGGTGGGATCGATTGGACTGATTCCTTCCGCCAGCTTTGGGTCGTCTGCGCCGCTGTTTGAGCCCATTCATGGCTCGGCGCCTTCGCTGGCGGGAACGGACTCGGCCAATCCCATTGGGTCGATCCTCAGCGCGACGATGATGCTGCGGGATGCGTTCGGTCTTTCGCTGGAAGCAGATTGGGTGGAGCAGTCGCTGCATCGGGTGCTTTCTGGCGGCTACCGGACGCCGGATATTACCGAGCCGGGCGCGCGCGCGGTGGGTGGCTCCGTGTTTACGGAAATTTTGCGGGAAGAGATGCAGCGCACGTTTGAACACGCCGAGCGCTACGGCTGGGGCGTCTAGCTTTAGCTTCACAAACAGTAGGCAGCGCTTGGTAGCCACAGTCGCTTTTGTGTTCCTTGCCAAGCTGCCGCCGTCCTCCTGGTTGCCTTGCGATAAGCCGCTGAGAATGCTACTTTTACACTTTCCGAGGCAGCCTGCGGCCCGCTAGAGCAGGGTCCCACACGGTCGTGTGATTGAGGCACAGGCGGCGAATCCGTTCCAGAGCAGATTGAGCAAAAGGTGGGAAAAATCATTTCGCATCGACCTATTCTTGAGCACTCTTGGCGGCGGATGAGCCGCCGTTCGTCGTAGACCGCCATGGCAAAGGCTGGAGCCAACTCGAAGGGTGTCTTGGGCGCCACTGGGACGGGCGCGGTTACCTATTGGCGGGTAGAAGGTTCGCTGCTCGAACTTGGGGCGATGCGGCCGGTGGGGTTTTTCACGTGGAATTCGCAGAGTTTTGCGGAACGGTGGGCGCGGCGCGCGGGCATGGCAGGGATGGCGCTGGCGAGGCCGTTCGCTTATACCGCGAGCCGCACGTTTGCGACACGCTTCTTGCACACATTGCTGCGCGGGGTCAGCCGCGACCGCCTGGATCTGCTGGGCGAAGAGTACTTTCACTACGTTTTGAAGCCGCAGCTGCGCCGCGAAGCCGCCGAGAAGTTGCTCGAAGCGGTGCGCAGCGGCGAGCGCGTTGTCCTCGTCGGGCAACTTCTGGAGAACATACTTCGGCCGCTGGCGCATCATTTCGGAGTGGAGTCGTTCATTGCAAATCGAATGGAATATCGCGATGGCAAGGCGACCGGGCGGCTGATTGATCCTATCGTGCGCCCGCGCGGGCCCCTCGCGTGGCTTGCCAGCGGCGGGTCGGACGGGCGGATCGCACGCGAAAAACTTTCGAGCCAGCTGGGGTGGGCCAAGAAGCCCGAGCAACTGGAAAGCGCGATGCAGACGACAGCACGTCCCGCGATTCCGCCGGGCAAGTCCGTCACACTATTTGGGGAAACTCCGCGAGTCAAGAGACTTTCTGTCCGGGAAAACCTGGAAAAGCGGCATTTGATGTTAATCGGAGTGACGGGATTTATCGGCAAGGTCTGGCTCGTTGATCTGCTCGAAAATATTCCCAACATCGGCAAGATCACTCTGCTGATTCGGCGCAACCGCACGACCTCCGCGCAGCGTCGTTTCGAGAAAATCGTCGAGGAATCGCCGACCTTCGACACGCTTCAGGAACGCTACGCCCGCACGCTTGGAGCATTTCTAAGAGAAAAAGTAGAAGTCGTGGAAGGGGATGTGAGCCTGCCGGGCCTGGGGCTTGACGAGGCCACGCAAGCGCGCCTGGCAAAATCTCTCGACCTGATTGTGAACAGCGCGGGCTTGACGGATTTCAATCCCGATTTGCGCGACGCGCTTTCTTCCAATGTGGATTCCGCAATCAACTTGCTTGACTTTCTGCGGAAGTGCAGCCACGCCGGGCTGATGCATCTTTCCACCTGCTATGTGGTCGGCATGCGCGATGGACGGGTCACCGAGGAATTGCACGACAATTACAATCCTGCCAACGACGCCCAATTCGACGCGGAACGCGAAGTGGATTCGCTGCGCGAGACGGTGCGTCACGTCGAAGAACGGTCGGAAAGTCCGGAACTCGATAAAGCGCTGCTTCGGCAGGCGCTGGGACGCGGCGGCAATGAAGCTTTCGCGCCAGCCAAAGAGCTCGACGGCGTGCTGAAGCGCAATCGCGCGCGTTGGGCGCGGAACAGGCTTACCCGCATCGGATTGCGCCGGGCCCAGCATCTCGGCTGGCCGAATACTTATACGTTTACAAAGAGTCTTGGCGAATCGATTCTAACGCGACGTGGGCGAGACCTGCCGATCGCGATCGTGCGGCCTTCGATTGTTGAAAGTTCGGAGCGGTCACCCTTCACGGGATGGAATGAGGGAATCAATACTTCCGGGCCGCTTTCCTATTTGCTCGGAACAAATTTCCGGCAACTTCCTTCGAACGAGCGGAAATGTCTGGACGTGATTCCGGTGGACATGGTGTGCCGGGGAATGACACTGATTGCATCGGCGGTGGTCGCGCGGCAGCATGCGCGGCTGTACCATCTCGCGACTTCCGCGATCAATCCGGTCAATATGGGACGCAGCATCGAGCTTACGGGATTGGCTCATCGCAAGCATTACCGGACAACCAACGGAATCGATAGCTGGCTCAAAGTTAAGTTTGAGTCGATTCCAGTCTCGAAGCAGCGTTACGAGCGGCTCTCGATCCCCATGCAGAAGGCGGTGATCTCACGAATCAATCGCGTAGCGGTTTCCATGCACATGAGGAAACCGCCGCTCGCACGGGCGGAGCGCGACCTGATCCGTGCTGAAAAGCTAATCGAGCTCTACGAGCCTTTCATTCTGCACAATGAGCACGTCTTCGAATGCGAGAATGCACGCCTGCTCTCCGCCATGCTTCCGGCCGAGGAGCGTCCACTTTTCGATTTTGCTCCGGAATCGATCGATTGGTGGGACTACTGGATCAACGTGCACATCCCCGCCCTGCGCCGCTGGTGCTATCCGCTGATGGAAGGCCGGCCGCTCGAAGCGCGTGAGCCGCGTGCACTGGACTGGTCCGGTGAACCCGCGCGTGAAGCGGCGCTCTCTCAAGCCGCGACGCCGTCCGACCCATTATGGCGATCTTCGTAACCGGCTCGACCGGCTACCTGGGCAGCTACCTTGCCGCGGGGCTCCTTACCGAGCACCGCGACAAGCTGAACCTCCTGGTGCGCGCGAAAACCGAGCAGGAAGCACGCGAACGCCTTTGGACTTCGCTGCAACTGCATTTCGAATTTCCTGAATTCTCGGAATACTTGAACACGCGGACGCGGATTTTTCTGGGTGATCTGACCGGCGATCATTTTGGTCTCTCCGATGACGACTATCATGCGCTGGTGGACACCACAGACTCGTTGATTCACTGCGCGGCTTCGCTTAACCGTAAATCGGAAAAGCAGTGCTTGAACGTAAACCTGCGAGGCACGCTGGAAGTGATTCAACTGGCGCGGCGGGCGCAGAATCGCAACGGGCTGCGCCGCTATTCCCACGTTTCGACGGTGGCGGTTGCGGGCAAAAGAAAAAACGAAGTGATAACCGAAGACGCGGCGATCGACTGGTCGCGTTCCGATTACGATCCGTACGCCCGCACCAAGAAATTCTGCGAGCACATGGCGAATCAACTGCTGCCAGACGTGCCCAAGACAATTTTCCGCCCCGCCATTGTGATGGGAGACAGCCGGCGCCCCGAGACTTCGCAATTTGATATGGTGCAGGCATTTCACGTACTGGCGCAGATGCCTGTTCTTCCGCTGCGGCCTGAAGATAAAATCGACATCGTGCCGGCGAACTACGTCGGAAAAGCAATCGTGACGATTCATCAAAAAGAAGCGCCCGCGCACGGCATCTATCATTTGTCGTCCGGAACGGGTTCGCAGACGTATCATGAATTGACGGATTCTATTTCGCACGACGGCGGCATGATGCGGCCAATGTACTTGCCCTCACTGGGCGGGCCTTTTTCGAGCACGGTGAATTGGGTGGCGAATCGCAGCGGCGCGGCGGCTTACGGAGCTTCGTTACTCAAAGTTTTCTGGCCGTATCTCGACTGGAATACCGTTTTCGACAATTCTCGTGTGGTTGCAGAGATGGGTGAGGCGCCGGCGAAATTCTCGACTTATGCAGCCCCGCTCCTGAAATACTGCCGCGAAAACAAATTTCACTTTCCCGCCAAGCCTTGGCCTGCGGGCAGCGGCACCGGGAAAAATGCCGCGGCAGGGAGAGGCCGGGTATGACGGACTTTCTGCTGGTGGCCTGGGTCAGCGCGTTGATCGAGATTACGCGCTTTGGGTGGATGCTGGGGCTGGGCAAACGCTGGACGCCAGGCGAAAAACTGAAACTGCTCTTCGCCGGCTACAACGGCACGCGCAACACTGGCAGCGATGTACGCGTTCAGGAAATGTTGCGCCAGGTCCGGCATGTTCTCGGGGCCGAGCATGCCGATTTCAGCGTGATGACGCAAAGTTTCGAGCGCACCAAAGGATATTTCGAAGGCACGCGCCAGACTTACCTGCCCGACGTTTACCCGCCGTTTCTTTTTCGCGAGGTGCGGCAAAATCACGGCGTGATTGCTTGCGAAGGCTCGATGTTCAAGAGCAAGTTTGCGAACGCGCTGACGACGATGATGATCGGTTCGCTGGGGCTGGCATCGGCGGAAAATAAAGTTTCACTCGGCTATGGTGGCGAAGCGGGCCACATGGACGCAATCATCCAATCCATGTGCGAACGCTACGTTCAGGACTCGATGGTGATCACGCGCAACGAGGAATCGCGGACGCTATTGAGTTCGCTGGGAATTCCGACGGAGTTGGGCACCGATACGGCGTGGACTTTTGAGCCGCACCCGCCGGAATATGGACGAAAAGCGTTGCGCGACGCCGGCTGGGACGAAAAGACTCCCGTACTTGTTCTCTGCCCGATTCATCCTTTTGTCTGGCCGGTAAAAGCTTCCATCGGAAAATATATCGCGCGGGCGACGACCGGCGCCTATAAGGACAGCCAGTACCGCACGGTATATTTTTTTGAGTCGGGCGCGGAAGTCGATCGGAAATACGAGCATTATATTTCCGGGTTCACGAAAGCAACGCAGGCATTTGTTCAGCGCCACCGGGTTTTCCCTGTGCTGGTGGCTATGGAAAGGCTCGACGCCGTCGCTTGCCGCGAGATGGCCACGCGGATTCCGGGCACGCCGGTTTTCACTTCCGATGATTACGACATGTTCCAGCTGGTCTCGATCCTGCGCGCTTGCTCCTACATGGTTTCTTCGCGCTACCACGGGATTGTGACTTGCATGCCCAGCCTAGTGGCCTCGGCCGGGGTGACCATGGACGAGCGCATTCGCAATCTGATGCGCGAGCGCGGACATCAGCATCTGTTTCTCACCGTCGATGACCCCGATCTGGAGCCGAAACTTCTCCAGGTAATGGAGACGCTGGTGGCGGAAGCAGATTCGGTTCGCGAAGGCATTGGGCAGACGGTAGTCCGCAATCTGAAAGTCATGGCTCGCATGGGTACGTTTCTGGAAGACGTGGTCCGGCGCACTTATCCGGAATTTCCACTGCGCTCCGGCGTTTTTTCCTGGGAAGAGTATTTGCCGCCATTGAGCAAGAATTTAATTCAGCTTGCCGAGCGATACGACTCTTCGCCGGCGGCGCTCGCGGCTGTTCGCTGATTCTTCATGCCCAATTTTCTTGAAACGATTCTTGCTCAACTGCAGCGCGCCGACGGACGCGTGGTGCTTCGCGAAATCCGCGGAGACCAGTTTGTGAGCGTGACGGGCAGGGAATTGCTCGACCAAATCCAACTTGTGCGGGCGTTTATTCGAAGCGCTGGGGTCCAGAACGGAGAGCGCTGCGCGCTACTTGCGGCGAATTCCATTCGATGGGTGGCAGTTCATCTGGGACTGATGGCCGAGGGCGTCATCGTCGTGCCACTTTATTCGCGGCAAGCGCCCGCGGAACTTGCGAGCATGATGAAGGATTGCCAGCCGCGCTTGGTTTTTGTGGGAGAGTTGGCGCTCGGCGATGCGGTTGCGCAAGCTTGGCCGGAGAGTCCGCAGCGCGTGCTGTTCGATGAGGCGCTGCGGCAGTCAGCGCCACAAACACAGATTTTCGATGCGCCGAATCCTCGCCAGGACAGCGATATCGTCAGCATCATTTATACTTCGGGAACTTCGGGGGAGCCGAAGGGCGTCTGCCTGAGCGTGGGGAACCTCACGCACATGCTTTCCTGCACCACGGAACGCCTCGATCAGTTGATGGGCGCGACCAACGAACCGGACCGCGTATTCCACTACTTGCCGTTTAATTTTGCGGCCTCCACGATTTTGCTGCTGTCGTGCCTGACGCGGGAAAGTGTTCTTACTCTCTCGACGGACCTAAACAAAATTGCGGACGAAATCCTTCTGGCCTCAGCGAACTATTTTCTGAATGTTCCCACGCTGCTGGAACGTGTGCGGCGTGGCGTCGAGGAGGCAATTGCCAAGCGGCCTGCGCTCATTCGTTCGTTGTTTGCGAAAGCGCGCAGCGCTTGGCAGAGGCAGCATGCGGGACGCGGACTTGCACTCGATGCGTTCTGGGTGGCGATTGGCCGCGCGCTGATCTTTCGGAAGATTCGCGAGCGCTTCGGACCCCATCTTCGCGCTCTGATTTGCGGTTCGGCGCCGCTCGCGCCGGAGACGCAACAATTTTTCCTGATGCTTGGCATTCCCGTGCTGCAGGCATACGGGCTTACGGAAACCACCGGCATTTGCACGCTGGATGATCCGCGCGTGCCGGTGGAACCGGGCTATGTCGGCGCGGTAATTAGCGGAATCGAAATGAAGCTGGCGGAGAATGAAGAGATCGTCGTGCGCGGGCCGCACATTTTCGCGGGTTACTGGAATCGGCCGGAAGAAACGGCGCGCGTCCTGCACGATGGCTGGTTTCACACCGGGGATCAAGGCGAAGTCAATGTTCGGGGAAATTGGCGGATCAGTGGGCGGATCAAGAATCTGATCATCTTGAACTCCGGGCATAACATCGCGCCGGAACCGATCGAGGAAAAAATCGCGCGGCTGATTCCCGCAGCGCGGCAGGTTGTGGTGGTGGGTAATGGGCGCGGTTATCTTTGCGCGTTGGTAACCGGAGCAGTCGAATCGGCGGCTGTGCAGGCAGCTCTCGATGCCGTGAATCCGGAACTTCCGCATTACCGGCAAGTTAGAAATTTCGCTGTGTTGCCCGATGCGTTCACGCCGGAGAGCGGGTTGCTTACCGCTATGGGCAAAATCCGGCGCGACGCCATCAATGCGAAATATGTTTCCGAAATCAACGGCATGTACGATCCGAAAGCCAGCCGCGGCGCGGTAATGGCCAGCGCAGAGCGCAAAGCGGTTGACAGGCAGAACGCATGAAAACTTTCTCCGGCAAAACACTGCACTGGGAATCGCGCGACGGGGTGATTGAGCTGACGCTTGATCATGCGCCCGCCAATGAGATTGGCACGGCGGTGCTGGCGGAGCTGGAAAAATTCGTGGCCGCTTTTGGTCTTCTTGCACCGGAGACATCCGTTTGCATTATTGCGAGCGGCAGAAAGTCGGTGTTTTCCGCAGGTGGAGATTTGCGCGAGCTGTATGCGACGGCAGCAGCAGTTCCGGAAAAAGAACGTGCCGCGGGTGTGCGAGCATTCCTTGAGCGCATCCACGCGGTTCTGAATGCCATTGATGCCGCGCCATTTGTCACCATTGCTGCAGTGCATGGCGCCTGTCTTGGCGGTGGGCTCGAGTTGGCTCTGGCTTGTGACATGATCATCGCGGACAAAATGGCGCGATTTGCCTTTCCCGAGTTGCGGCTTGGATTTATTCCAGGGTTCGGCGGCATCCCAAGGTTGAAGCGCGATCTCGGCAATGCTTTCGTCAGGGATTTGCTTTTCACCGGACGAACGGTGAACGCGGCTCGCGCGCAGGCTGTGGGACTGGTGGCGCAACTAGCGGGTGAAGGCGAGGCGCTTCGAATCGCGCGCTCAACCGCGGCGCAAATTACCAAGTACGATGCTGTGACGCGCGCGGCCGCCAAGAAATTCATCAAACCTATTCCGCACGATGAACTGAAGCGCGAGATCGATCTTTTTTGCGAACTCTTCACGCGCCCCGCGGTCCTGGCCGCCCTGAAGAAATTCGTCGAAGATTCCAGCCCCATGCCATACCTGCCCTAGAGTCGAACCACTCCTACCTGGCCGAAATACCGGGCGCTACCTAGCCATCCGGCGGATGTATACGCCTTCACAGTTGTTGCATCTTGTTCATGGAGGTAGGGAAATGTCAGCAGAACTCGTTAATCTTTCAAATGCATTGGCGCAGACCACGGAACACGCCGCGGCGTCCGTGGTTGCTGTCCACACCGAGGCGCGCGGTTCTTCCAGCGGCGTCATTTGGCGCGATGGACTCATCGTTACGGCGGAACACGCGCTTCGCCGCGACGAAGAAATTCACGTCACGCTTCCCGATGGCCGCGTTGTTCCTGTCACTCTTGTCGGCCGGGATCCTTCAACCGATCTCGCCGTTCTGAAATGTGCGGAGGCAGGCAATCGGACAATCGAGAGGGGCGACGCTGCAACTGTTAAGCCGGGCAGCCTCGTTCTGATCGTGGGGCGTACGCGCGCCAGCGGCCCTGTTGCGGCGCTGGGAGTGGTGAGCCTTGTTGTCGCGGAGAGCCGTACGTGGACGGGCTCCTCGCTTGCTCCCTATGTTCGGCTGGATGCTAGCCTGCAACCCACCGCCGTCGGTGGCGCTGTCGTCGATGTTCACGACAAAATCATCGGAATTGCTTCGCCGCGCTTTGCGCGATTCGGTGCCATTGCTATCCCCGCCGCCACTGTCGATCGCGTCGCTGAAACTTTGTTGAAAAAAGGCCGCATCCCTCGCGGGTATCTCGGTGTGGCTTTGCAGCCGGTGCGGCTTCCGGAGCAGTTGCGGCAGTCGTTGCAACACGAGGAGAAGACGGCAGCCATCATTCTCGAAGTCGAGTCCGATGGGCCAGCGCATAAGGCAGGAATCGTCATCGGCGACATTCTGGTGTCTCTAGCCGGGCTGCCAATTGCCCGTCCAGAAAATGTTCAGCCGCACTTGCAGGCCGAGAACATCGGGAAGTCCCTTAGTGCCAGGATTGTTCGAGGAGGCGCTGTCCAGGATGTGTCCATTTTGGTAGGCGACCGCGCCCACGGAGCCGAATGACATGGCCATTGAGGGTTTCGGTGAGATCGCAGAACAACTTCGCCGCTCGACGGTCCTGATTCGTACCGGCGGCCACGGGAACGGGTCAGGCGTGATCTGGTCCAGCCATGGCACTATCGTGACGAATGCGCATGTCGTACGCGGCTCGAACGTCGCAGTACAACTCTGGGACGGGCGTGAGTTCAGCGCTTCCGTGACGGCCCGCGATTCCCATCGCGACCTCGCGGCGTTGCAGGTCAATGCGAATTCATTGCCCGCGGCTTGTCCAGCGGATTCAGCGCAACTGCGTCCCGGCGAACTTGCCATTGCCATCGGCAATCCGCTCGGATTTGTCGGGGCGTTGACAACCGGAGTGATTCACGCGGTCGGCCCGTTGCGCGCGTTTGACAACCAAACCTGGGTGCAGGCAACCGTGCGGCTTGCCCCTGGTAACTCCGGTGGCCCGCTGGCTGACGCCCGTGGCCATGTGATTGGAATTAATACCATGGTTGCCGGACGCCTTGCGCTCGCCATCCCCAGTAACGCCGTTCGCGATTTTCTCGCGGCTGGGCCACGCACTGCGCGGCTCGGCGTTGCCGTTCACCCCGTACACTTGCCTCGCGCCTACGGCAGTCGCTTTGGACTGGTTTTGCTGGAAGTCGAGCCCGGCGGCCCGGCTGCGCAAGCCTCGCTCATGGCCGGGGATATCCTGCTGGGAACGGAAGATGGGCCTTTTCGATCGATCCACGATCTCGCCAAGGCGATCGAGGGACAAACTAACCGCTTGTTGCGCCTCGAATTCCTCCGTGGCGACTACTCATGTCTGAGGCGCGTGACCGTGCAATTGGAAATTCCGGGCGACGGAAAGGATCGAATCGCCGCGTGATCCGCGTTTTTATCGTTGCAGCTTCGCAGCTGGTTCGCGCCGGACTACAGAGCACGCTGGCGGATAGGGGGATCGACTTTGTCGGAAGTGCCGCGCATCTTGAATCCATCTCCGACCAACTCGTTGACGTTGAACCGGATGTTGTTTTGGTTGAAACCACAGCGGACACTTATGAAGAGTCGCTGAATACGCTTGAGGACGCCGAAGTTGCGCGCGACCATGCTGTCATTGTGTTATCGGAGCAGCCGAAGTCCGGGTGGCTCTCCAGGGCGCTTCGTGCGGGAGTGCGCGCCGTCTTGCCCCGGGAAATCACACCGGAGCAACTCCGCGCGGCACTCGAAGCCGCTTCGGCAGGCTTGCTCGTCATTCATCCCGCGGACCTGGACAACGCGCTGCCTGCTGCTATCATGCCTGCGGCGGCTGGTGAACTGCCCGAGCCCTTGACCCGCCGTGAGCGCGAAGTTCTCCAAATGCTGGCTGCGGGCCTGGTCAATAAGGAAATTGCCGCGCGCCTGGCCATTTCGGATCACACCGTGAAATTTCATGTTGCTTCGATTTTAGGCAAGCTCGGCGCATCCACTCGAACGGAAGCTGTTTCTTCCGGAATTCGCCGCGGTCTGGTCATGCTCTAGGCGCGCTCCTCGCGCAGACCGTTGCGCTGATACCCTTGCGTGCTGAATTTTCTTTCCTTGCGCAGGAATGATAGATTTACCTTTCTATGCGAACGCTAGAACAAACGACCCAGGAAGTGCTGGATCTGGCGGCAAAACATTTTCAACTGCCCGTCGGAACGCTCGCGCCGGGAGACGATTTTTTCAAGAAGCTCGGCATCGATAGTCTCCAGACGCTGGAGATGCTTTCGCGTCTCGAAAATCATTTCGGGATCGAGTTGCCCGACTATGAAGTTCAGGGCGTCAGCGACTTTAAAACTCTGGCTGAACGCATTCAGTCCCGCCTGTAATGCTGGACCTCTCTAAATATCAATCCATCGGCGCGGCGCTGAAGGATGCGTTGGATCACTTTGCGGACGAGGTATGTTTGATCGAAGCGGATCGCGAGCGGGAAAAAGAGCGCCTGACCTATCGCGATTTCAAAGAACGTGCTCATCCCCTGGCCAGAGCCTTGCAGGATGGCGGGTTCTTCGCGGGCGATCGCGCCAGCATCATCATGACCAATCAGTCGAAATGGCTGATTTCGGCCTATGCGATTTTTCTCGCTGGCGGCGTTCTCGTTCCGCTGGACTACAAGCTCACGCCCGAAGAGCAGTGGCAATTGCTCAAACATTCGAACGCATCCCTGCTGGTCACGGAATATCCGATCTGGCGGCAACTCAGTGCCTCGGCTGGACGTGCGGTTGCGACCAACGTTCGGACCGTGTTGGTCACAGAAGCACCTACAAACGCCGATCTCTCCGGTGCGCAGCGCTGGGAAGAATTCCGCGGAGCGGCCGAGCCGGTTTTCGTCCCCCGTAAACGCGGTGATACAGCTTGCATTGTGTACTCTTCCGGAACGGGAGGCCGCCCGAAAGGCTGCATGATGACGCACGAAAATTATTTGGAGCAGTGCGTTGCGCTCACGTCCATTTATCCGTTTTGGCCGGGGGTGCGGTATCTGAGTATTTTGCCGACGAACCATGCCATCGATTTCATGGTCGGCTTCTTTGGCCCGTTCACTTGCGGTGCGGCGGTCGTGCATTTGCGCACCTTGCGGCCCGAATACGTGCGCGAAGCTTTTCCAAAATACAAAATCACCTACGTGAGTCTCGTTCCTCTCGTCCTGAAAAACTTGCAGAAAGGATTGCAAGCACGCTTTGACGCTCTGCCGGCAGGCAAACGGAAAGTCTTCAATGCCCTCGTTCGAATCAATAAGGCGCTTACGAAAGGGCGGCCGCGCCCCGGAATCAGCCGCCGCTTGCTGAAGCAAGTGCATGAGGCCTTTGGCGGAGAACTTCGCACCATCATCGTCGGAGGCGCTTTTACGGAGCCGCAGACGCTGCAGTTTTTCTACGATCTTGGGATTCCAGTCGCCAATGGATACGGGCTCACGGAAGCCGGTACGGCGATCACGGTGAACGATTTGAAGCCGTTTCGCGCGGACACCGTTGGGAAACCGTTACCGGGGATGGAAGTGCGCATCGTAAATCCCGCCGCCGATGGCGTCGGCGAAGTTTCCGTTCGAAGCAAGACTGTGATGGCTGGTTACTTGAACGAGCCGGAGTTGACGGCGGAGGCCATCGTTGACGGTTGGCTGATGACCGGAGACCTCGGGCGATTTGATGATGCGGGCCATTTGCAACTCGCCGGCCGCAAAAAAAACATGATCGTTACCGAGGAAGGAAAAAATATTTATCCCGAGGACATTGAAGCTGTTTTCGAAAGCCTCCCAGTGAAAGAATTTTGTGTTTTCGCCGCCAATTATATCTGGCCAAAACGATCCATGACCGGCGAGAAGCTTGTGCTGGTGCTTCATCTCGAGGCCGGACATCAGTACGGCGAGGAACTTCAGCGAGAGATCAACGCGCGCAACAATCGCCTGCTAAACTACAAGCGTATCCACGGGGTCGTTCTGCTGGACGAGGACTTTCCCCGAACCGCTTCTCTCAAGATCAAACGCAACGTTTTGGCAGAACGCCTCGCAAAGCTGGACAGTGGCGCTGCGATCCTGCCGTTGTGAAACGAGATCGAAGACAGAAGCTCGCAGAGGGAGCTGGAGTTTTCTCGTTCGTCCGCGCCGCAAATGGATCGATTCTTCGCCATCGTCAACCCCGCCGCCGGTGGCGGCCGCTCCGCGAAACTCGCTGGGCCTGCTCTTGCGCATTTGCGCGAGAAGGGATTGAAGATCGACGTCATCGCTACAACTTCCCAGGGCCACGGGGTACAGCTTGCGCGCGAAGCTTACGATCAAGGGTACCGGCGCTTTCTGGCAGTGGGCGGCGATGGCACCGCGCACGAAATTCTCAATGGGGTATTCGCAGGACGCAGCGATGTGCAGCGCATCGCGCTGGGTTTTCTGCCGCTGGGCACCGGAAATTCTTTCCTTCGCGATTTTACGCCGGAAGGAGCGGCGGCTTCGATGCAGGCGCTGATCGAGGGCCGCACGCGAAGTGTTGACCTGTTGCGGTTGACGCACGCGGCCGGCCAAATCTTCTCGTTTAATCTCCTTAGCGTGGGTTTCACGGCGGATGTGGCCGCGCTGACGAATCGCATGTTCAAACCGTTTGGCGACCTCGGGTATTTGCTGGGCGTTTTTGTGCGCGTGGTGCAGCTGCGCCGGCGATCCATGGCGCTGCGCTGCGATGACGATGCGGAGTGGGATGAGGGGCGTTCGCTTTTTCTGACATTCAACAATAGCAAGTATACGGGCGGCACGATGTTGATCGCGCCGGATGCCGATCCCAGCGACGGGCTTATTGAATTTGTGCGCTGGGGCCCAATCGGCCGGCTGGGACTGCTGCGGACATTGCCGCGCCTGTACGACGGCTCGCACATCAAACATCCGCTGGCTTCGCGGCGTGCGGTGCGCCACGTGGAATTCAAAGAAGCCGCGCCTGTGGACGTTATGGTCGATGGAGAAGTTGTGACCGTGGAGTGCCAGGCAATCGACGTAGTTCCTGCCGCGGTGGACGTATATATATGAAGCGCGCCTGGCTGGTGATTCGTAGTGCGATTCTGTGGGTCTTCAGCGGACTGCATTTCTTCACCGTTGTGCCCGTGCTCGTGTTTCTCGGCATTTTCCTGGATCCCCGCAAACATGATTGGCTGCAGCGCACCTTTTGCCGGCGCATCGCGTTTCTTTCCGGCGTGCGGGTCGAGGTCCGGCGGTCTGCCGGCTTCGATGCTTCGCGCACTTCTTTTTTCATGATCAACCATGTCAATCTTTTCGATCCGTTCATGCTGTATTGCGCCATCCCGCAGCTGGTACGCGGATGGGAGCTGGAATCGCACTTCAAGATTCCGGCGTACGGTTGGCTGATGAAGCGCTTCGGCAACGTACCGGTTCCGGATGTGCGGCGGCCGTCGGATTTGAAACGCATGTGGCGGCTGACACAGGAAGCTGTCAACCGCGGCACCAGCCTGATTATTTTTCCGGAAGCCAAGCGCACGCGCGACGGTCACGTGGACCAATTTCAGGACGGCGGCTTCCGAGTGGCGCAGCAGCTTGGCGTTGCTATCGTACCCGTCAGCCTGGTGGGATCGTTTCAACATCACCGCACGGGCCACTGGATGCTGTGGCCGGCGAAAATTACGGTGTATCTGCACGACACGATCGAGACCAAAGGTTTGACGAAGGAAGACGTGCCTGCTCTGCGCGAACGTGTTCGGGAAATCATTGCGGCGCCGGTGGAGGAAGCGTTGGGAAAGAAAGTGGCGGGTGGCGGGTAACGAGTGGCGAGAAAGAAAAAGCAGATCTCTCGCTGCACTCGGGAAAGACGGTATAAGTGGTTCCAAAATGGGAAGAATACCCCCACACCCCCGGTGTTTTCGTAAGAGTGGCAAATAAAGGGGTTGCGGGATACGGAACTTGGAAGTGTGTACGGAAGATGGAAGGTTGGGATTGCCGCGAACCTTTCCGACAGATACTCTCTTGGAACAATTGGTTAACCATAACGGGGACCCCTCCCCCGGTTTTTCAAAAGTGATAGATTCTAAAGGGACTTTAAGTTGTTTTAGAATCAACACTTGTAGAAGTGTTGATTCTGCGTGGTTTAGCTGAGATTTTAGTTTAGATAAGAGTAATAGTTGAGGGCTTGAGGCTGGCGGGGGAGATGGAAGGACCGCGTGGCGGGCGAGCCCCGGTACGGGAACCGGGATGCAAAAAGCGCACATTGGCTTGCGAGGGCGGTAAAGGATTTTGCCGACCTAACGAACTCATTATAACAGATCTATATAATTTGTCAATGACTATTATAAGTACTTTGTTTACTACGGGATAGCTAAGCGCGTTTCAAAGTGGACTGTGAACTGGTGAATGTCCCGCCCGTCGCCCGGTTCCGTCCTTCGGTTCCCCTCGGTTCCTCCGCTGTGAATGAGATCACGGCGGCGGAAATGGAACAAATTTTGGAGTCTGTTTGACGAAGGCGCATGGTTGAGTAGCATCAGGCTTTGGTTTGAAGGAAATAGTCGCGCAGTCATCTGGATTGATGCCCTCTGGACTCTTTGCTCCAACCCACAAGACTATTAGGTCAGGGCTGACGCCTGGGTCGAGCGTTAGATGTTCGTTGTGTTTGAGTCCCGCCTTTTTGAAGCCAGCCAAAACAGCCGAAATTTCTGGTTTTTGTGGAGATCCTAATTTCCCATGAATTGATATCTGTAGGTCGATGATCGACTCATAGATAGGTGGAAGGTGCTTTGGGCCCTCTACTTTCCAGCGTGCCGAAGAGAACGCACTTCCCAAGTCTTGTGCGTAGGCCCAACTGCTACCACCGCTAGAAGCCATGATAAGGATCTTCTTGTCTGAGAACTGAGATATTTCTGAGTTTATCTGGCCCCTTTGCCACTCCGACAGATGGCGGGTGTCTGATTGAGATTCGGCACCGGTTTGATGAGTCAATTTTTTCAACTTCTTTATGACGAGATCGCCGTTTGGCAACTCGACATTGTAGGGAGCGGGTTGCAGCTTGTCTTCAAGTTCGGATGGGACATTCATCCATTTATCGCATGGTTGAGTTGAATTCTGGGCCAGATGATACGACTCAGGTAGCAAATGGTCTCGGCACTCCAGTACTGGTGTCGATCTTCCGTCAACTTTCACGTCCGAAGCAAATTGGAGAACATGACGAGTGCTTCTCACGATCAGGCGTTGAATCACTCTCGGTTTCCTGGACGATGTGATCGTGGCCGTGTAGTCTTCGTCCCAAGGTGTCGACGGCGTGAACCAAAAATATCGAGGCGTAATCGAGTTTTGCAGCCCAACGTCAATTTCTGAATATTCTTGGAGTTGAACGGCGCCGGACTTATTGTCGCGCAGGGCTATCTCAATGTTTGTGAGTGGCTGCCCGTTGCACGGATGCGGGGGCGAGAAGCTAGAGAAGAGCGGGACTTTTTTTATGGCTCGCTGCCGCGAGACCAAAAGGCGTTTTTCCGCAGGGCAGGATTTGAAGTGCAAGGTGGATATGGCGGTGCGTGGCGATTGGAGGAGTTATGTGCCGCCCATTCCAAAACCGAATGGCCAGCACATAACTCCTCCAATGCGCCCCGCTCGGTGAAGGTGGGAAAAAAGAAACGGAAAGAAAGCAGATCCCTCCCGCCGGGGCGGGCTCGGGATGACACGGGTGGCGTGGGGCAGCACATAACTACTTTCAGTGCGCCACGCCTGCCAGGGAAAGTCTCAGTTTCCAGTTTCGGGGTTGAAGACTTCGAGGTTGCTGTTGGCGGCGGCCTTCAGGAGTTGCTTATCAGAAGTGAGGAAGAGCACAGCCTCTTTTACGTGCAGGGGCGCCAAGTCCCTAAGCCAAATTGCGGAGGCGAGATGGACCACATCGGCGCCTTTCAATACAAACTGATCCACGACGCTGCGGACAATCGTGAGAACGGCGGGCCCCAGATCGATGGGGCTCAAACCCAACACCCAATCTGATTCAAATTTCGTTCGCGCGCGCAGATATTCACGGGGGGCCAGAGAATTGTCTTTGGCTCGCCGCGACAGGGCAGCTTCGATTTCGGCAAATGTCAAAACGGACGTGAACACTGGCCTGGAAGCTTTCTGCTCGGCTTCCAGTCTATGCCCGATACTCTGCGAGCCCGTTTCCTGGACGTAGTGCTTGATCAGTGCGGAGGAGTCAAAATAAAGCACTACCGGCGGTCCTCCAAAATCGTTTGAGAGGCCGGCTTGCCTTTAATCTTGACCGCTCGAAACTTGCCAAGGGGTCGCTTGGCGAGGCGAATTTTGCCCTCGGCTTCAAGCTTTTTCAGGACGTCGGTGAAGGTCAGCTGCGAATCGAAGTCCTGTTCGGGAGGGCTGACTTTCGCGACGGGTTGTCCGCGATCCGTGACCAGCAAGGTCTGGCCGTTGCGGACGGCGCGCAAATAGCGCCCGAGGCGGTTTTTGAATTCGCGGCTGCCAACCCTTTGCATGTAGCTACCTCAATCACCATTGTAGCTACAAAGGGCAGTGGCATGCAATCAAAGGCTGAGCTTGATTCCGGGGAGGACGCGGCCGGCGCGGGTTTCCTGCCAGGTGTAGTAGATGCGGTGGATGACGGTGAGGGTGGAGACGACGGCGATGACCCAGAGGACGGGGCCCATGCGATTGAAGACGCCGCCTATGATGAGAAGAACGATGCGTTCGGGGCGCTCCATGAAGCCGACTTTACACAAGGGGATGAGGGACTCGGCGCGGGCGCGGGCATAGCTAACCATGACGGAGCCGGCGGTGGCGACGGCGGCGAGAATAACGTAGGGGGTGCGGCCGCTGACGGAATAGTAGACCAAGAGACCCATGTAGAGGGCCATGTCGGCGTAGCGGTCGAGAGTGGAATCGTAGAATGCGCCGAAGGCGGTGACGCGGTTCTGGCGGCGGGCGACTTGGCCGTCAAGCATGTCCAGGAAACCGGCGAAGAAAATAATGAGCGCGCCGGTGAAGAAACTGCCGATGGCAAAAAAGGCGGCGGCGGCAAAATTCACGACCAGACCAAGAAAGGTGAGGAGATTGGGATTAATGCCGGTGGCGGCGATGGCGCCAACAATTTTGTCGAGCAGCCATTTGCTGCCGGATCCAATTGCCCCGGTTAACGTAGCCATAAGCGCCTAATAGTGTCTCAGAATTGCAGCCGATTGGCGAAATCCAGACGTGCTCAGGATTTGCGGGACATCGTACACCGGCAATGCCTGAGGCAACAATCGCAGGCGACTCCGATGATATAGTGATTGTCTTTCGCAAAGGACACGACGCCTACATGACGGTGGATCAGCCCAAGTACAAGACAGCCGAAGAAGTGGATTTCGTGATTATTGGCTCCGGGGCGGCCGGAGGGGTGCTCGCCAAAGAACTCTCTACCAATGGCTTTCGCGTGGTCGTGCTGGAGCAGGGGCCCTACCTCACCGAAGCGGATTTCACGCACAACGAAGTTGAGGTCGTGCAACGGAACCAGCTCACCAATCATCCGGAGCTGCAACCCACTACGTTTCGCAAGACGCCGCAGGACAAAGCGAAGCGCCATCGCGCGTATGTTTACGGGCGAATGGTCGGCGGGTCCAGCGTGCATTTCACGGCAAACTACTGGCGTTTCCATGAGATTGATTTTATCGAGCGGAGCAAAGTTGGAGCGGTTGCAGGGGCGGCACTCGCCGATTGGCCGATTACTTACGCTGACCTGGAGCCCTACTACACGAAAGTAGAATGGGAAATCGGGGTGTCTGGCTTGGCTGGCGCGAGCCCGTTTGATCCGCCGAGGTCGAAACCGTATCCGATGCCGCCGCTCCCGGTGAAATCTGGCGGAGTGATTTTCGAACGCGCCGCACGGAAGCTGGGCTGGCATCCATTTCCGTCGCCGATGGCGATTCTTTCCCGGCCCCGACCAGGGCGCAGCGCGTGCGTACAATGCGGCTTCTGCGAAAGTTTCGGATGCGAAGTTGGCGCCAAGTCCAGCACGCTGGCGACGGTTATTCGAATGGCTGAAAAGACGGGGCGCTGCGAAATCCGTCCCAATTGCTACGTCCACCGAATCGAGATGAGCGCGAACGGCCGGGTGACGGGCGCGACATACTTCGACGAGAAGCGAAACGTTCATGTGCAAAAGGCCAAGGCGGTGGTTGTTTGCGCCAATGGAGCGGAGACTCCTCGCTTACTTTTTCTCTCGGCGAACAAACAGTTTCCTGACGGCCTGGCGAATTCCAGCGGGCTCGTTGGCAAATACCTGATGATGAACTCCGGGCCATCCGCGATGGCGGTATTCGAGCATCCCCTGAATGATTACAAAGGAGTCGTCGTCAGCCGCATCTTGCATGATTTTTACGAACTCGATCCCCAGAAAGTGGGATTCTGCGGAGGCGGCGGGCTTGATGCGCGTTTCGATCTCACGCCGATCGCCTTTGCGCTGAACGGCTATGGCAACGGCGGCTTGCCGCCCGAGATTCCGCTGTGGGGAAAAGAGTTCAAGGCTGCGCTGGCGCACAATTACACGCGCACGGTGGAAATTGTTTCGCACGGAACTTCACTGCCGGTCGAGAACAACAGCTTTTCGCTGGATACGGATATTAAGGATGCCTGGGGACTGCCGGCTCTGCGGATGACGTACAAGGATCACCCCGACGACCTGAGACTTGGTGTCTTCTTGAAGGCACGCATCATGGAACTACTCGATGCCACGGACGCCAAACAGAAATGGGCTTCGGCTGTCGAAGAGCAAGATTTTGCTTACCACCTGCTGGGCACCTGCCGGATGGGGAAGGACGCGAAATCATCGGTGATCAATGCGGATCATCGCACGCACGACGTGAAGAATCTTTTTCTCTGCGATGGAAGCAGCCTGGTCACTTCCGGCAGAGGACAGCCGACGTTGACCATCAGCGCTCTGGCGTATCGCGCGGCCGACCGCATCACGGCTTTGGCGCGACGAGGCGAGATCTAGGTACGGTCAATTTGGCTTGCCGATTGGCCGGATTGAAAATTTTGATTGCTCAAGAATAGCTTGACGCTCCATGCCGCGGGGCTTAGAGTCCAAAAGTTATATTAAGGAACCGTCGAAATGAATGAAAATGTCAGTCGCCGTCAGTTTTTATCTCGAGGCATCACGGGCCTCTCGGCCGTTTGGGTTTCCACGCACTTGCCTGCGCTGGCGGCGGCTGCGGGTCATGCGCGACGCGCCGCGAATTCGCCCACGCCACCGAAATTCGAATTCTTCACGCCGGAGCAGGCTGCGGAGGTCGAGGCGATAACGGCGCGCATCATTCCTACGGACGAAACTCCGGGAGCACGCGAAGCGGGGATCGTTTATTTCATCGATCGGGGTCTGGCAACCTTTTACGCCGATGACCAAAAGGCTTACCGCGAGGGGTTGCCGGAAATGCAGGCGCGCGTTACGGAAATGTTCCCGGGCGCGGCAAAATTTTCCGGCCTTACGGTGGAACAACAAGATGCGGTGCTGCATTCGTTCGATGAAAACACCGCTGCGGGGCAGGGGCCATACCGGGCGCGGCCCAGCGCGCAAGACTTTTTTGGAACGCTACGGCAGCATACGATCGCCGGATTCCTGATCGATCCGGATTACGGCGGGAACCACGATGGTGTCGGGTGGAAGCTCATCGGGCGCGAGCGCGAGCATATGTTTCAACCGCCGTTTGGGTACTACGACAAAGATTATCCTGGCTGGGAAGCAGCGATGAAGGAAGCGGAGAAGAAATGACTGTGGACCAGCCGAAGTATAAGACTTCCGACGAAGTGGATTTCGTGATCATCGGCTCCGGCGCCGCCGGAGGAATCCTGGCCAAGGAACTTTCGACGAACGGGTTTCGCGTGGTGGTGCTGGAGCAGGGCCCCTATCTGACGGAATCGGATTTCACCCACAGCGAAATCGAGATCTTTGCACAGGATAAGCTCACCAATCATCCGAAGCTGCAGCCGAACACGTTTCGCAAGACGCCGGACGAGAAAGGCAGGCCCCAGCGAGCGCTGGCTTATGGCCGATGCGTCGGCGGTACGAGCGTGCACTTTACGGCGAATTTCTGGCGATTTCACGAGATCGATTTCATTGAGCGCAGCAAAATCGGTCCGATAGCGGGCACGGGCTTTGCGGATTGGCCTATTACTTACGCGGACCTCGAACCTTATTACACCAAAGTGGAATGGGAGATCGGAGTGTCCGGGCTTGCGGGCGCCAGCCCGTTTGATCCGCCACGGTCGAAGCCTTATCCCATGCCGCCGCTGCCAGTGAAGTCGTCGGGAGTGATTTTCGAGCGAGGGGCGCGCAAGCTGGGCTGGCATCCGTACCCCGCGCCGATGGCGATTCTTTCGCAGGCACGCCCGGGACGCAGCGCTTGCATCAATTGCGGGTTCTGCCTGGGATTCGGGTGCGAAGTTGGCGCGAAGTCCAGTTCGCTGGCGACGGCGATTCGCGTGGCGGAGAAAACCGGGCGTTGCGAGATTCGGCCGAATTCTTACGTGCATCGCATCGAGACGGACGCCAACGGGCGCGCGATTGGCGCTACTTATTTCGACGAAAAGCGCAATACGCATCTGCAGAAGGCCAAGGCGGTGGTCGTTTGCGCGAACGGTGCGGAGACGCCGCGGCTGCTGTTGCTCTCCGCCAACAAGCAATTTCCCAACGGGCTGGCCAACTCCAGCGGTATTGTCGGTAAATACCTGATGTTCAATACCTACACGCCTGTGATGGGCGTGTACGAGCATCCCCTCAACGAGTACAAGGGATTCGCCGTCAGCCGCGTGCTGCACGATTTTTACGAGCTCGATCCGCAAAAGATGGGCTTCTATGGTGGAGGCGGGCTTGACGCGCGAATCGATTTCACACCCATGGGCTTTGCATTTGGAAGCCTGCCGCCCGGAACGGCGAGGTGGGGCAAGGACTTCAAAGCCGCACTGGCGCACGATTTCACGCGCACGATGGAAGTTTCCACGCATGGCACTTCGTTGCCGGTGGAGAACAACAGCTTCTCGTTGGATCCAGAATTGAAAGATGCCTGGGGCCTGCCGGCGCTTCGGGTGACCTACAAAGATCATCCGGATGATTTGAAGTTCACCAACTGGCTGATCGAGCGGGCGCATGAAGTTCACGAAGCCGCAGGCGCACAGAAAAAGTGGAGCTTCCCGGCTCAGGAGCAGCAATTTGGCGTACACCTTCTCGGCACCTGCCGCATGGGGAACGATCCGAAGACGTCAGTGATTAATGCGGACCACCGTACGCACGATGTAAAAAATCTTTTCCTATGTGATGGCAGCAGCCTGGTGACCTCCGGCCGCGGTCAGCCCACAATGACGATCGAAGCGCTGGCGTTCCGTGCCGCCGACCGCATCACCGCGCTTGCGAAACGCGGTGAAATTAGCGCGTGAGCTTTGGCACTTTCCCAAAAGATTTCGTGGCGGTTGAAACCACTCCGAGTTTTCTGTCGTCACATCACCCGCGAGGACAACAATCGTGAATAGGAATTTTAAGAATTTCTGTTTTGCCTTGTGCGGGACATCGCTGGGCGTTTTATTTGCGATTGGGACGGCAGGGGCGCAGTCGGCTGCACCGCCAGCGCCTGCGTCGGGCGGTCCTGCGCCTAAACTCGCCGAAGAGCAGTTCAAGAATATTCAGGCACTAAAGGGCGTACCTGCCGAGCAAGTGATTCCTGCGATGCAGTTTATTGCGGCTTCGCTTGGAGTGGAATGCGAATACTGCCACGTCGAGCATGCCAACGAAAAGGACGACAAGAAGACCAAAGTAACCGCGCGCAAGATGATCAACATGATGATGGCAATCAATAAAGAAAACTTCGAGGGGCATCGCGAGGTCACCTGCTATTCCTGCCATCGCGGCTCAGCGCAACCTGTGGGCACCCCCATTATCGCTGCCGAAGAGCCAAGGCCGGCGGCGGATGAAGCGAAAAAGCCCGGCGAGGCAAAAGCCTCATTGCCGGCGGCCGAGCAGCTTCTCGACAAATATCTTGCGGCCATCGGCGGCGCGGAAGCGCTCCAGAAGATTACGAGCAGGGTGCAAGAGGGGACGCTGACCGCGTTCGGCGGACAACATTTCCCCATGGATGTTTACTCGAAAGCGCCGGACAAGCGCTTCTCGGTGATGCATCTGCAGGGCGGGGACAGTGTCACGGGGTTCGATGGGAAGCAGGGATGGCTGAGCGTTCCGGGGCGTGTGCATATGATGTCGGCGGCGGAAAATGCCGCGGCGCGCGTCGATGCTGATCTCTATTTTCCGGCGCATGTAAAGACGCTCTACCAGAAATTCCGTGTGGACGCCGGAGAAAAAATCGATGGTCATGAGACGTACCTGGTGGTGGGGAGCAGCGAAGGCCTGCCGCCTATGCGGTTGTTCCTCGACAGAGAATCGGGCTTGCTGTTGCGCCTGATTCGCTATGCGGAAACTCCTCTTGGACGCAACCCTACGCAGATCGACTATGCGGATTATCGCGACACGAATGGCGTGAAAATTCCGTTCCGATGGACGCTCGCGCGCCCGGGGAACCGCTTCACCATTCAGGTCGAGCAGGTACAACAAAATGTTCCCGTGGACGACGCCAAATTTGTGGCACCTCCGCCCCCGGCAGCACCGCCGAAGCCCGCCAATCCGTGAAAGTTGGACAAAGGATGTTGTGGAAATTGGAATCGCAGCAAGATGGAGTTCCGCTAAGTTTTTGCGCGGGAATCTTTTGGACAGCTAGGGCTTTGCGGGTTTGGACTCTGCAGGCTTGGACTCCGCAGGCTTTGCATCGGGCCCTTCGGGTTTAGCTCCAGGGCCGGCCGGTTTGGTTTCCGGAGTTTGGCCGGATTTGCGTACCGCCAGCTCCGGCTTCTTTTCAAGGTACTGAACGATGAGGGAGATTCGGCGATTCGAAGGGTCAAGAGGATCTCCAGGATTGCGTAAACGCTGGTCCGCAAAACCGCGGACTTGTGTTATCTGGTCGGCACGAATGCCCTCATGCTGCATCAAACGGCGCGCCGCATTTGCGCGGTCGGAAGAGAGTTCCCAATTTCCGTAATTGCTGCCTTCAGCGTACGGTTTCGAATCGGTATGGCCTTCGAGGGCCAATTTATTCGGCAGTTTTCCGAGTTCTTGCGCCAATAGGACCAACATGCCGCCCCCGTCGGCGCTGATCTTGGGGCTGCCACTGTCAAAGAAGGTCCCCGCTTCCGTTTCTGTCAGCTCGATGCGCAAACCCTCATTGGTGACGGTCATGTCGATCTGATTCTTCAGCTTGTCGAACTTGGGAACTTCCTTGATGGCTTTTTGGAGTTGCTCCTTTAATTGCTCCATGTTGTCTTTGGAGACGACAAAATTTTCACCCTGGCCGACCATGTCGCTGCCGACCTGTTTTGCGGTGCCAGTGGGGTCCTTGAAGTATCCGCCGACGGCTTCCTGAATCTGCTTGCTGCTGTTCATCAGCCAGAGAACGATGAACAATGCCATCATGGCGGTAACAAAATCGGCATAAGCCACTTTCCACGCGCCGCCATGATGTCCTCCGTGGCGGCCTTTCTTCTTGATAACAATGATGGGACGAGCGCCGGCCATAATGGAGTCCCGCCGTTATGCGGCGGCTTCCGCCGGCAGCGTTTCGCCACCGCTAGCGCCACCCTTGATGCTCTTTTCCACTTCCTGGAATGTCGGCCGGACATGGCCCGGAATGGCCCTGCGCGCGAATTCCACCGCGATGGTCGGAGGGGTGCCTTTCATGAAGCTGACCATCACGACGCGAAGGACGTGGTAGTAGGCATGTTCTTCCTCGCTACTCTTGGCCATATTTGCGGCGAGGGGGCCGATAAACCCGTAACAGAGCAAGATGCCCAGAAATGTCCCCACCAGAGCGGCGGCTACCTTGTGGCCGATTTCTTCGGGCGGCCCGCCGAGGGAGCCCATGGTGATGACGACGCCGAGCACGGCGGCGACGATGCCGAGACCGGGGAGGGCATCGGCCATGGTCGAAAGAGCGGCAATCGGTTGTGAAGTATCGTGATGGTGCACGTCCATGTCCAGCTCCATCATTTGATCAACGTCGAAGGGCTCGACGCCGCCGCCGGAGGCCATGCGAATGGTGTCGCAAACGAAGGCGAGAGCGTGGTGGTCTTTCAGGAATTTAGGGTACTTGGAGAAAACGGGGCTTTTCTCCGGGTCGTCGCTATCGGCTTCCAGAGCCATGAGACCTTCTTTACGAGCGCGCGTGAAAAGTTCGTACATCATTTTTAGAGTTTCGAGATATTTTTCTTTGCCGAACTTCGAGCCGCCAAAAGCTCCCGCAACGCCACCGGCAATGGCTTTCAGGATGTGCAGGGGATTGGCGATCAAGACGGTCCCAATCGCAGCGCCGCCGATAATGAGCAGCTCCGCGGGCTGAATAAGCACCCTCAGGTTGCCGTGCTCCATCAGGTAGCCACCGACGATCGCGGCGATCACCAGAACGATCCCAATGATTACGAACATAGTGCCTCAACCCTCGACTGCTTCCCGGTACTCACCGTTGGCGCAGGACCAGGCCGTTCCCGCCCTGCTTGACGCAATCGCGCAAGCCGTCTTCCGCGCGGCGCAACATGAGTTCCGCACTGTCCGCGGTTCTGGCGGATGTCGCGCCCATCGAGACGGTTACCTCGAGGTTGTCGCCCCACCACTCGACCTTGCATTGGTTCACCATTTTGCGCAGCCGCTCGCCCACTCTGGTCACTTCGTCGTCGCTGCATTCTGTCAACACGGCCAGGAACTCGTTTTCCATCCATCGCCCAAGGAAATCCGTCGGGCGCAAGCTGTTCTCAAGAGTTTGCCCGGCCACGCGAATCATGGCAGTGACGGCTCCACCGCCGTAGCGTGATTTGATCGCGTCCAGCCGGTCGATGCCAATACAGAGAATGGAGAAGGGAACGCGATGGTCTGCAAAGGAGGCAAGAGCTTCGCGAAGATGCGTTTGCAGCATGCCGTGGTTCAATACGCCGGAATCCTCATCGAGGCATCCGTAGGCTGCAAGTTTATTCTGACGCTCGGCGAAGGCTGCGGTCGAGACAACCTCCTCGAAGTTTTCCATCGCCCCAATCAGTGTCCCGTGGGCATCCCGGATGGGAGCAGCATGAAGCCGCACGAGGAGCCGGTGGCCGGATTTATGTCTCAGAGAAACCAGTGCATCACTGGCCTTGCCTTCGCGCAGGACGCTAGAAACCGGAAGCGCGTCCTTGGCGATGGCATTGTTTTGGCCGTCCAGGTGGCCGAGAACGTCTTCCAGGGAGGAGTGACCGACGATGTCTTGACGCAAATAGCCGGTAATCCGTTCCGCGCCGGCGTTCCAGAACATGATCTTTCCAGAGCGGTCGACGAGGTACACTCCTGCCGTCACGTTTTCCAGCGCCGCGCGGTAGACCTCGGGATCGTCAAGAGGGAGCATCGGATGCTTTATTGAAAACCTCGACTTTTCTACCGCACCTTTAGTTCCACGCCTCTCCGTGCGGAGGACGTGTAAATCATTCCGCTTAAGAGCTTCGATGCGGCGCCGATGTGTGGTTCTCGGGCAAGTTTGGGAAAGACCCATTCCGTTTTGGGACAAATGCGTATCGAATTCCGAACGACCAGCAAATCCAATTTTTCAGTTGCATGGCCTGCCGATATCCACGAGACTCGGTGCCAATTCACTTGAGCTTGGGAGGCGGAATGAGTCTAGCTTGTAGGATTTTGATTGTCGTAGCAGTGTGCACATCATTTCCCGCGATGGCGCAATCTCCCCGCGCACACGCTGCCCAGAAGAATGCCTCGAGTGCCCCCGCGGAAAAGCCCCAGGCAGTAGCCCCACCTGGGGCATCGCACGCGCTTGAGAAGACCGACCTTGAGGCATTTTTTGATGGCATCGTTCCACTGCAATTGGAGCGTAGCGATGTCGCCGGTGCCACCGTTCTAGTGATGAAAGATGGCAAGGATTTGCTGAGGAAGGGCTACGGCTTTTCGGACGTCGCGAAGAAAAAACCGGTTGATCCCGAAACGACGATGTTTCGTTTGGCTTCGATCTCCAAATTGTTCACTTGGATTTCGATTATGCAATTGGCGGAACAAGGTAAGTTGGACATCGACGCGGATGTAAACAAGTATCTCGATTTTGAAATCGCGCCGGCTTTCGGCAAGCCCATCAGCTTGCGGAACCTGATGACCCACACCGGCGGGTTTGAGGAAGAGATTCGCGACGTTCTTCTTACCGACCCAAAGCAGGCGACGCCACTCCGAGACTTCCTGATCGCGAACCAGCCACGGAGGATCTTTCCGCCGGGCGAAGTGCCGGCCTATTCGAACTATGGGGTAGGACTCGGAGGGTACATCGTACAGCGTGTGGGCGGCGAGCCCTTCGAGCAGTACGTCGCGGAACATATTTTTCAGCCGCTGGGGATGAAACACTCCAGCTTTAAGCAGCCGCTTGCAGAAGACCTATTGCCGTTCCCTTCGGACGGCTACCGGAACAATACGGAAAAACCGGCCGTCGGCTTTGAGATTTTCAATCCTGCTCCGGCAGGAGGTGTTTCCTCGACGGCGTCCGATATGGGGCGATTCGCCCAGGCGCTCCTGAATGGAGGCGAGTGGGAGGGCCACCGAATTCTGAAGCCCGAAACACTGAGCTCGATGTGGACGAAGCAGTTCGGTACGTCTGACGCATTGCCCGCGATGTGCATGGGTTTTTACCAGACTTGGCGGAACGGGCTGCGGTTCGTCGGGCACGGTGGCGACCTCATCGCTTTTCACAGCTTATTTCTCCTTGAGCCCAAGGAAAAACTGGTGATTTTCATCTCCTATAATTCGGCCGGTTCAGCAAACAAGACGCGCACCGAAATATTGACGGCCTTCGCTGACCGCTATTATCCGTACTCGCAAAAGCCCGACTTTCAGAAAGGCGCAAACGATGATCTCAAGGCCATCGCAGGAACTTTCCAAGCAACTCGTCGGTCCGAGAGCAACAAGTTAAAGATTGGGAGCCTCCTCGGGCAGAGCGAAGCCACTGTGGACAAGGATGGCGTACTAAAGGTAGATGATTTCAAGGATTTGCGCGGACACACAAGGCAATGGAAACCCATTGGAAAGGATTTGTGGCAAGAGGCCGAGGATCAGGGGCGGATGGTTGCGATTCGTGATAGCTCGGGAAAGATCATACGGATCGCGGTGAGCTTTCCGAGCGTGCAGTTCGAGCGCGTCCCCTGGTATGAAAACAGCCAGACGATTCTGTCCATTCTGATGGGCAGCCTGGTGGTGTTGGCGGCGGTGGTTGTAGCTTCTTTGCTACGCCTGGGGCGCAGGATTTTTCTTTCGAAGAGGCCTGCGCTTAAGCAGCAGCCTGGGAGCGTGCGGCTCACGCTGGGGTCCAAGCTGTCCGCCGCGACGTGGATGGTCCTGACTATCGGAATCGGCGTACTCATGTCGCGTTTGGAAAATGAGACGATGCTGCCGACTCATGCCCTGGACAAATACTTTGTAATGATGAATATCGTGGCGGGAATAGCGATCTTGCTTAGCCTGTTTGCGATATTCGCAGGATTGCGCGTCTGGAGGCGCTCCGACATCCGCTTCATCTCCAAGTTGAAGTTTTCGCTGGTGGCGGCGGCCTGCGTTTTCCTGACTTGGTTCTCGGTGCATTGGCATTTGATCGGTCCCGCGCACCGCTTCTGAAAGAATAAATGGACGACATCCTCCTGATGCGGAAAAGAGATTCATGCGCGCAGTGATGAATGGAAGAATTTGAAGAGTCTTCCGTGCAAAATGGTGGGCCTGGGTGGACTTGAACCACCGACCTCGCCCTTATCAGGGGCTTTTATGGTGCTATATGCATAGTAGCGTGGCGATGATTACCCTGCTGACGACCTCACTCATGGTCACGTCATGGCATGATTGTTAGTTCCAGGTTGCCCGTTCCGTCCAGAGTGGAGATCGCTTCCTACAAGCCGACTTCAGAGGACTAATCCCGTCGTGGAAACCTGCCGGATAGCGTCCGGTTAGCCGACCATGATCCATCGACGTTTTGACTACACTTGACAGGACAACTATTGATATGTATAGTTAGTGCAGTGGCCCAAGTGAAAGCAAAATTGGACGGCGCAGCAAAACAGAAGCACCTCGTGCATTCGCGCCAGCAAGACGCTGTGACAAGCATCCTGCGCACCGCCGATTATTTTGGCCGTTTTTGTTCACCGGTGTTCGATCAACATGGCATCACCTCGCAGCAATACAACGTCCTGCGCATCCTGCGAGGCGCAGGCCTGGGGGGGCTTCCGACACTGGACATCGCAGAGAGGATGATCGAACAGGCACCGGGTATAACCCGCTTGCTGGATCGGCTGGAAGGGAAGAAGCTCGTGCGCCGGGAACGCCCCTCCGATAACCGCCGACAGGTTCTTTGTTACATCACCAAGCCTGGGCTCGATCTCTTGCAAGAACTCGACACCCCCGTTGGGAACAAGGTAAACCAAGCGTTGCATCGGCTGGATGAATCCGAGCTCGAAGAACTGATTCGTTTGTTGGAACTCGCGCGAGGCGAACAGCCTTCGACGACGTAGTCACCCAATAAATCCAAAAAGTTTGTATCCAA
>Ga0137418_10000131_pt1 | contig 55350 bp, 47 predicted proteins | sample CZODoug3_1_2_16f_FD_122242 | JGI IMG/M metagenome (GOLD analysis project Ga0137418, IMG submission 122242) | Vadose zone soil fungal communities from Angelo Coast Range Reserve, California, USA - CZODoug3_1_2_16fungal (Hybrid Assembly) | ecosystem: Environmental > Terrestrial > Soil > Vadose...
CCGCCATCGTCGGAGGCATGTTGTTTTCCACCATCCTCAACCTGTTCTTCATCCCCGTCTTATACGTGATCACAAAGACGCTGCTGGCCACGGTCTCGAAGAAACATGCGGCTGGCATCAAGGCGCGGCCGCAAGAGGCCTAAAATTTTACGTGGGGACGGCCGCCCTCGGCCGTCCGGCCAGGCTACGAGGTTTCCACTAGACGACCGAAGGCGGCCACCCCACAAAACCCACCTAGTTTGCAGAATCTCCGTCGCTGTCTGTAACATTTCTGACGGATGACTCGTCCCTCGACCGACTCCCGTCACGACATTCTGCATGCCGCCGCGCAGCTCTTCCGCGAACGGGGCTACGACGCTGCCTCCATGAACGACCTGGCGGCGGCGCTAAACCTGAGCAAGGGCGCGCTCTACCACCACTTCCAGAGCAAAGACGAGATTCTGTTCCATATTATGGAACACGCGATGGAAATCACCGAAGAACAGGTGAAGAAGCCTGTCCTGCTGCTCACGGATGCTGATGAGCGCCTGCGCGCCTGCATACGGCTCCACATTCATGTCGTCCTGCAAACTCGAGACCGCGAGATTACGGTGATGTTGCACGAAAACCATCCGTTACCGGCGGAATACCGCCGGCTGATCAATGCGCGCAAGAAAGAGTATGTGCATTTTGTCGAGCGCCTGATTGAAGACGCGCAGGGAGCCCACAGGTCAAAAAGCCGGGTCACGCCCAAGGCTGCGGCCTTCGCTTTACTGGGAATGATCAACTGGATTTACCAGTGGTATCGCTCGGATGGGACGATCTCTGAAGCGGCGCTGGTCGACCAGTTCACGGAGATCATTTTCGCAGGCGTGTTTAGAGAGTAGCCCACGCATGAAGCGATTTTTCAGCCTGACCGAACTAAAAGCCGAACGGGCCACCGGTGGCAAACGCTATTTGGAGTTTCTGCGCGTGCCTGCGCTGAGCACAGGAATTTATGTGCTCCCAAAGGAAGGACTCGATCAGCAAACGCCCCACCAGCAGGACGAAATCTACTACGTAATCAGCGGGCGGGCGCGCATGAAAATCACGCGCGACGGCCAAGCTCCAGAAGATCGGCTCGTAGTGGGTGGGACGGCCATCTTCGTGGAAGCTGGTACCGAGCACCGGTTCCATTCGATTGAGGAAGAGTTGGTTGTGCTGGTGGTCTTCGGCCCGGCGGAAGACTAAGTCTTCGCGCCCGCCTTGGGCGGAATCCAGTACACCTCCTCGCGCATGCTCTCTTTCGGGAAGCCGCGGCGTTTCAGGATGCCCTTGCCGTGCTCGATCATGTCCGGGTGTCCGCAGAGATAAGCCGTCGTGGTTTTTCCGTCCATGTCCCACATGTCGGTGTACTTACGGATGAGTTCATCGACGCGCCCAACCTCACCCTTCCACTCGGGATCGTCCCACGGGCGGCTCACCGTGGGTACGAATTTCAGCCACGGAACCTCAGCGGCAACTTTCGCGAGTTCTTGTTCATACCCGAACTCAAACGACTTGCTCGCGCCAAACAAAATGTAAAGCTTGTGATCTCCGGCAAGCCTGCCTTCCTTCCAGTCTTTGTACATCGTCCGCACGTAGCTAATGTAAGGCGCGCCGCCGGTGACGGTTGCAATCAGCAGATGGTGCTTGTGGCCGCTCTCGACGTCGAGCGTGAACTTGCCTTTGGCTACCTTGCGCAGCGAACAGGTATCGCCGATTTGCAACTGGTACAGCTTGGGAGTCAGCGCGCCTTCCGGCACGAGTTCGAAGAAAAACTCCAGCTCGGATTCATAGGGAGACGAAACGATGGAGTACGCGCGCTCGGTTTTCTTCCCGTCGCCGCGCTCGACTCCCAGCGTTCCGTATTGCCCCGGCGTGAATTTGAAATCGCCGCCTGGGTCCATGCGGACCATCCAGAGATCGTGGGCAAAGTCCGTTCGCTTTGTCACCCGAGCGGTATAAAACTTATCGTCAGCCATGCGGTGCTGGTCCTTGCGCGTCGAGAATGAGAACGGTGCAACTCGCAAGTGTAACAAAGTCGCTGCATGGAGGATGGAGCAGGTCTGTGTCGCGCGGGCGCCCCCGCCCGTGGTCTTTTGGTGATGCAAGTGTTTGACTCTGGCCGGACTTGCTCAAGTCATGAGACCTGCTAAAACCAAGACTTGCTGTGACCTTGGGCCACCCGGGCGAGGGCGCTCGCGCCGCACAACCTACTCCGCCATCTTCGCGATATGCACGTCGAAGCCCATTTTCGGCAGGAGCGAGGCCAGCAGAAATACCTTATAGCCGTCACCGTTGATCTCGGTATGACGGTACAAACCGGGTTCGCGCTCCACCGTCTCGTGGTTGCCGTCGAGCCGGTCCACGAAGGCTTGCGCCGATTTGACGCTGACCTCCTGCTCCTTGACCTGCGATACCAGAGCCTCGGTGGCGTATGACCGTACTAGCTTCGGCCAGTATTTCTCCAGCAATTGGGTGCTCGCGAAAATGTCGGCCCAAATGATTTCGCCATCCACGGCCACGACGACGCCCACGGCGTTCCGTTCCCTCAGCTCGCGGATGAGTTTCGAGTAGTCGCGCTCAATGGGCGCGGCCACGGCATCCAGCTTGCGCTGAACGGCTTTGTTCTCCATCACTTGGGCGTAAGAAGTTGTGGTTTGCACCTCGATCGCCTCGGATGCAGTGACGTTCGCGGCGATGCTTGTCTGCGCGTCGCGCACGGAACTCCAGACCTGCTGCTGATCTTTGTCTTTCATCGCGCGCATACGCACGCTGGGTGCGGCCATATTGCCGCCCAGTACGCCGAAGTTCGTCGACTTCGCCACCCAGCGCCCTGGCTCGACGCAAAACACGCCCAGGTCGACGGGATCGCTCTCCGCCGGTACGATTCGGTCCTTGCCAATTACGCGGTCTTGTTTTCCGCCGGTTACGATTTCTCCCGCCAGCAGCAGTAGGGGCCGTTTCGAGTTATTCACCAGAACCAATTGATTGACTTGTGCGCCCTCATGAACGGGAATTGGGCGGTTCCGTCTACGGATCAGCGGTTGCACGCTGCCAGCCTCGGTCACCACCACCTCGCCGGAATGCAAGCCCTCGTCGAGCGTCAAGAAGTCCCGCGTGTCGCGGCTGCTTGCCACCACCACCGGAAAAACGGTCAGGTTTCCCTGGCGAATCGCCGCCAGCACCTTGTAGTCTGTTCCAGAAGTCACTTCGCCTGCGGCAGCGCGTGAAGGCGCCGTCACCGAGATGCCCCACACGACGGACAATACCAAAGCGGTTGCCAGGATCGAAATCTTCACAATCCACCTCCCCGGTGAACACACCCCAAACGGGGCTGCGCGAAACCCGCACCCGGGGTGACACTTCCTACCCTGTTGGGAGGAGAACGTCCCTTTTCTGTCCTCTTGCGTCCAAAATGTTGGTAGCATCCAACTGGGATGGCCGAGTTGGATGCTTCAACCGCGAGCCGATTCCACCGCTACCGGGTTCTATAAACAAACGGACTCCATGACAGCGGCTTCATGACCACGAACGCCACGCTCCAATCCGCGCCCGGTCTGACCTCGGCCCTCCAGCAGATACGCGACGGCCTGTGCGCGCAAAGCCGTTGTTCCGAATGGGGCATCCCACACGCCGATTTTGAGCGCATTCTTTTGGTTGTCGGCGCGAAGTACCTGCCGGAAGGAGCGGAATCCAGCGAGGCCGCAACGTTCTTCAAGAGCCTGAAGCTCGAAGAACTCGCCTTAGCCCGAGGCTGCGCCGCGGGCCACGAGCGCGCCTGGGAAGTCTTCCTCACCCGCTATCGGGAGAAGCTCTTCGAGATGGCTCTAAGCATTGCTCGTGAAGCCGCCACGGCTCGCGAACTCGCCGATTCCCTCTACGCTGACCTTTACGGTGTCAGCTCCCGCGGCGAGCGCGTTTCCAGGCTTGCATCCTACACTGGGCGCGGCTCGCTCGAAGGCTGGCTCCGCACCGTGCTGGCGCAGGAGTTCGTCAACCGCTACCGCAAGCAGCGCCGCACCACCAGTCTGGATGAAGAAATCGAACAGGGAAGGCAGTTCGCCGCCCAGCAGCAGGATCCCGCAGGCAAGGGCGCCAGTTTGGAAACGGATCCGCCGATCGACCCGCGCCTCGATCAGTCGATTACGTCGGTTTTAGACTCTCTCACCAGCGAAGACCGCTATGTTCTGGCTAGCTACTTCCTCGATGGTCGCACCCTCGCAGAAGTGGCCCGTACCTTGGGTCTACATGAGTCCACCATCAGCCGGCGCGTGGACAAGCTGGCCCGCGGCTTGCGCAAGCAGATCCTCTCTGAGCTGGGTCGCCGAGGCATGACCCGCCGCCAGGCCGAGGAATGTTTGGATACCGACGTTAGGGACCTAAAAGTCGACCTTCGCGCACGCCTGACGCAAGAATCCCGCGCCGGGACGTTCTCTCCACGGGAGGCGGGAGAGACCCCAAAATAGGGGAATAGTGGAACGCCTAACAGGAGTTAACAAGTTGCCAGAGTTGCCAAATATCGTGACCCGGAGACTGGCGGAGAGAGGGCCGCGCCCAGGCACTTCCCACCCGGATGCCGACCTGCTTACCGCGTTCGTCGAGCAGACCTTGCCCGAGCGCGATCGCGGAGCCGTGCTCGGCCATTTGGCTGACTGCGCTTCCTGTCGTGAAATCGTCGCACTGTCGCAGCCAGCAGAGGCGGAGACTGGCACCCTCGCTATTCCTAAACCCACCCGCTCTGCTGGCTTCTCCATCCTGCGCTGGGGAGCCTTAGCGGCCTGCGCAGTGTTGGCCGTTTCGGTCGCGGTGCTCCACAACCGCCAGACTGGTGAAGCAGCGTTGGTGGCGAAGAACCAAGTTTCGGTGGCGGTGTCGGAGCAGAAGTCGGTGCCCCCGGCTTCCAACAAGGCCGTCTTTGGGAATCGGAGCGAGGGTGACGCGAGTAGGGACGCGGACAATCGCACCCCTACAATACCGGCGGCTGGGCCTCAGCGAGCGGAAGAGGCGGAAGCTCAAGGAGCGATTGCGCGGCAGTATAGTACCGAGCCCGTGTTGGGCATCGATGCGAAAGCGAAGCGTGCGCTCGTGCCCGCTCCACGCGCTCGATCGCCCCTGAACGACAATGCGGGTTTCCTCGGGCACGAGGCGATCGTCGGTGCCAACATCGCTCCCAAGGGCTTGGACCTGCCTGTACAGGGCCGTAGCTTTAACCAACTCATCCCGCTCAAGCCCGGCGCGCTCGCGGCCGGCGCTGGCGGCGGCATGGGATCTGGCGCCGCCGTTCAACCCCCGGTCTCTGAGGCCGTACCCGATGCAGCCAGGGTTGATGCATCCGAGGTAGCCCAAGACGTTGTCCAAGACAAGGTCGCCAAGAAAGACGAAGGGGGTAACCTCTTTCGGAAAAGCGTTGCATCTCCTACTCAGACGGCCGAAGTTCACTCTGAAGGCCGATCCAAGGCGCCAGCCGTGCTGGTTGGCGGCGCACTCGCCGCGCCACCGTCGGCTCCTGTAGGAGGGGAGGTTCGAGGACTCGTGGTTGACCCCTCTGGTGCGGTAGTATCCGGCGCGAAGGTTACCGTCACGAACACTGCTACCGGCGTCAGCCTTGCTTCGGCCACGAATGAGGCCGGCAATTACGATGTACCTTCCGTTCCTCCTGGCCCTTATACGATTGCCATCTCGAAGCCCGGCTTTAAGGAATTTGTGCGAACAGGCCTCAAGGTCGAGCCCGCAACGGTTGCCTTAAATGCGACATTGCAAATCGGCGCCGTGGCGGAGACCGTCACGGTGGAGGCGCAGGCACCGACTGTCGACACAGCCTCCACTTCAGTGTCTTCTGTGACTGCCTATGGCGCAAACACCCGAGACGCTTATCGCGCCAGTTCCGCGGATATCGCGAACCTCCCGAATCTGGTCGCAGCGCGCCAGGCTGGCACCTGGCAGATTACTGCTGCGGGCAACCTGCAGCGCTCGTTCGACGGCGGTAAGTCCTGGGAGAGCGTCCCCGTGTTTCAGGTCGGAGTCAATCAGGCTGGAGTCAATCCGACTGGGCGGCTGCGCGTAGTAACCGCGACTGGGTTCCAGGTCTGGGTCGGAGGTAGTGGCGGAGCGCTTTTGCATTCTCAGGATGCCGGTCGCCACTTCACCAACGTCAGAGTTCATAGGAAGAGAGCCACTTTGACCGGCGACATCGTCGCGCTCGCCTTTCCCGACCCCGAGCACGGCCGGGTGGAAACCGCCGACCACGACGTTTGGACGACTTCGGACGGCGGCAAGACCTGGCGGCCTTCGGCGAGCGTGAAGTAACCATCCCATATGTTACTCGTTCGCATACCTGCGATTACCTAGGTGATCTTTTCCGAAAATGGCATCGACCCTACACTCAGTCTCGTAAGTTTGGCAGACCTGGGGGAGGGCTGCCGAGCCCAAAGGCGTCCTGATTCGTCAGGGCGCTTTTTATTTCGCCTTCGTTCAAACCCGCTGTCCGCGAGCCTTCCGCCGCCTGCAACTTCTGGGCGCAGCCAGCATCTATCTATACAGTGTTACGATAGTGCCGTCCGGCGGCGCGGGCTTCGGTTGGCGCCGCACAACTTTTTGGAGGAACCATGGCAAGCACCGCAATCCTGGAAGTGACTGACGCGAACTTCGATGAAGAAGTTCTCAAGTCCGACCAGCCAGTTTTGATTGATTTTTGGGCCGTTTGGTGTGGCCCCTGTAAGGCCCTAGGGCCTATCGTCGACGAGGTCGCCGCCAGCTATAGCGGCAAGGTCAAAGTCGCGAAGATGAACGTGGACCAGAACCCCGGAACGCCGGGACGCTACGGTATCCGCGGAATTCCCACGTTGCTGCTGTTCAAAGGCGGCCAGGTGAAGGAACAGATCGTCGGCTACGTTCCGAAAGAGACGATTGAAAAGACCCTCGATAAGCACATGGGGTAATCGATTTTCGATAGGCAGAAACGCCCGGCACAAAGGCCGGGCGTTTTCTTGTCTTAAAGGCGATGGGGGCACAGGCGTACCGCCCGAGCTGCAGGTTTATGCGTACTTCCTCATTACGCCGATGACTCGGCCTTGGAGCTGCACGGCCACTGCCGGAACAATGATCGGCTTCATGGCCGCATTCGAAGGCTGCAGCCGGATCTTGTCACCTTCTTTGTAGAACCGCTTCAAAGTGCTGTCCGACCCATCCACAAGAGCCGCGACGATATCTCCGTTGTGCGCTGTCTTCGTTTTCTCTACTAGCACGTAGTCGCCGTCGACAATGTGCTCATCCTGCATCGATTCCCCGCGAACCTGCAGGACGAAGACTTCCTTCGATTGCACAAAGTCTGCTAGTGAAATCGTCTCGGGAGTTTCTACGGCTTCAATGGGCATGCCCGCCGCGATGCGTCCCATCAAGGGCAGACGAATCTCAGCGCTCACGGGCGCACCCGCAACTGCAGCCATGCCCATTGCCTGCTTCAGCTTCCCCTTCACCGGCAACAAATCAATCGACCGGCTGCGATTGTAGCCGCGCTTGAGCAAGCCCTTGGTTTCCAGATTCGAAATATGCTTGTGCACCGTCGCCAGGGAATTCAATCCCATGCCGTCACCAATTTCCTCAAACGAAGGCGAGTAGCCCTTCTCCTGCACGAAGCGCGCGATGTAGTCGTAAACCTGCCGTTGCCGCCGTGTAATGGCCATGGCTGATTGTTAGCGAATAAAAGGCGAAATGTCAAGATGCGAGTCGCCGAGCGGTCAACAGGGCCGGGTCAAAATCTCAGTGTCGAGGCACCTTCTGTTGAGCCAGCAACTCATCCAACTGTGCTCTGTCCAGAAACTTGCCGCGAAGAATCACAGCACGAATCTTCTGCGTGTTGTGGATATCTTCCAGCGGATTGGCGTCGAGGAGCACCAGATTTGCGGTCTTACCAACTTCGACAGACCCAAAACGGCTCTCCACGCCCAAAAACTCCGCTGCCCGTATTGTCGCCGTTTGCAGAGCCTCCATGGGGGAAAGGCCCGCCGAAACGAGAAGTTCCAGTTCATCGTGCAAGCTGAATCCTGGATAGGTATAGGGATTCGGCGTATCTGTTCCGGCGAGCAGAGGCACGTTGGCCGCGCGCATCGCCTTCACGATCTCCAGGTTGTGCTGGAACAGACGCCATTGAATCTCGTCATTGCGAGGATCGGGCTGGCCTCCCATCGAATTCCAGAATCCCAGGAGATCGTCTGGGATATAGGCAAGCCGAGGGTCTTTGCGAAGGGCAGGGTCGTGAATCCTGGCGTAAGAACGAAGGACGACCAAAGTTGGGGTTTGCCAGGTGTGATTGCGTGCAAATTCTTCAAGTAAGCTCTGAGCTTTCTTGGAATCATAGGTGGCGAGGATCGTTTCGTTGATCTTGTAGAAGGCATCACGAGCCACCTTTGGGTCGTCAGCATCGTTCGCTGCTGCCACCATTTTTCGCAGCTGTTCACTTTCTGAACTTGCATAATTTGGAATGCCCCAAAGGTGCTCAATGCTCTTCTGCCCGCAGTCCGAAGCTTCTAATGGAGTGACGCCGTCGGGGATATGCCCGACGAAGGGGATCCGCAGTTCTTTGGCTTGTTTGGCAATCTCCAAGTACGCATCGCGTGAAAGAGTGTTATAGACCTTAAGAAAATCGGCGCCCTCTCCTGCAAGCGTCGCGACGCTCTGGCGAGCATCCGCAGGACTTTTCACCGCAATAGAGAACGGCCAAAACGGATGTTCTCCTTCGAGGATGGGGCCGGCGGCAAAGATCTCTGGCCCAAGCCGGGATCCGTCGGCAATCTCTTTCTTGAGTTGAACAATTTGCGGTAGCGGAATATCACCTCCCATATCTCGAATGCCGGTAACGCCGTTCGCGATGAACATTGGAAAGAAGCGATCAGGTTCGTTCTTGCTGAGCGCGTGTACATGCATGTCCCAAAGGCCCGCGATCAGGGATTTTCCCTTGCCATCGATGACGATTGCATCTGGAACGCGCCTGGGTTCCGCTGAATGAGATATGGATTGAATCTTGCCGTCCACGATGAGAACCGAGACGTCCGGCTTCGGAGGCGATCCGGTGGAATCGATCACCGTAACGTGCTCGAGAATTAGAGCGGTCGTTTTGTGGCTCGGGAGAGGTTGGCACCACAGCGCACTGCTAGCGCAAAAGAACAGGAGGCAAGAACGAAGTATTTTCACGCAGGCACCTTTTTCAAACCATTAGACGACATGCGCCGTGAAACGTCTGATCCGCAAGCCGTTGCGCGGGAACGTGCAGCTTTGAGCGCGACTGATGGTACTCGACATGGAATCCCTTGGTAGAGCCGGTCACTTTCTTTCGCGAGAGTTTCCTGTATCATGACTAGCTCTGGAGTCGAAGTACGGCGGGTGGGGAAATTGCCTGTGCGGAAAGGACAATCAGTTTGATTATCGGCGTCCCGAAGGAGATTTATCCTGGCGAGCGGCGGGTGTCGCTGGTTCCGCTGGTGGTGCCAAACCTCACTAAGGCTGGCTTTGAAGTTGCTGTCGAAAGCGGCGCGGGCGCGGAAGCTGGATACCCGGACAATTTGTACACGGAAAAGGGCGCGAGGATCGTTCCTACGCGCGCCGAGCTTTTCAAGACCGCTGACATCATCACGCAAGTGCTTTGTTACGGCGCCAACGACCTTACTGGCAAGGCTGACATTCCCCTGCTACGCAAAGATCAGATTTTGGTCGGATTCCTGCGACCCTTGGGCTCGCTCGAAGTCGTTCAGCAAATTGCCGCCACCGGAGCGATGGCGTTTGCGGTGGAGTTGATGCCGCGCACAACGCGAGCGCAGGCCATGGATGCGCTTTCCACCATGGCGTCGATCACTGGCTACAAGGCTGTTCTCATTACCGCTGACACGCTGCCGAGAATACTGCCCATGATGACCACCGCCGCCGGAACGGTGACCCCTGCGCGTGTTCTGATTCTGGGTGTTGGCGTTGCTGGACTGCAAGCCATTGCCACGGCGCGTCGCCTGGGTGCGGTCGTTTCGGCTTACGATGTGCGTCCCGCGGTCAAGGAGCAAGTGCAAAGTTTGGGTGGACGCTTTGTCGAACTTCCTATCGAAGCCGCCAATGCGCAAGATGCCCGCGGCTACGCCACGGCGCAAGACGAGAGCTTCTACCAACGCCAGCGCGAACTGCTCGGCAAGGTCGTTGCTGAAAACGACATCGTGATCACTACCGCCGTTATCCCCGGCAAGAAAGCGCCCGTGCTCGTTACCGCCGACATGGTCAAGGGCATGGTTCCGGGTTCGGTCATTCTTGATCTAGCTGCAGAACGCGGCGGCAATTGCGAGTTGACCAAACCGGGCGAAACTTCGATTCAGCATGGCGTCACCATCATTGGCCGCTACAACATTGCCAGCACGGCTCCTTACCATGCCAGCCAGCTCTATGCGCGTAACCTCACGAATTTTCTGTTGAATCTTTTCAAGAAAGATCAGAAGTCTGAACTGAATCTCGAAGACGATATCGTCCGCGAAACGTTGCTTACTCGGGGCGGGGAAGTGGCCAACGTCCGCGTCCGAGAATTTTTCTCTCTGCCGGTTTTGGCCGCGCAGGGAAAAGCCTAGCGCGCTCGAAGCGCAGGAGGAATCATGCCGTCGAACTTAATCGAAAGTCTTTACATTTTCATGCTGGCGGGCTTCGTCGGCTTTCTTGTAATCCGCCGCGTCTCGCCTCTGTTGCACACGCCGCTCATGTCGCTGACCAACGCTCTCGACGCCATCGCCGTGGTGGGAGCGATTGTTCTGGCAGGCGAGCACAAGAGCACCTTCGCTACCGTGCTCGGAACCATTGCAGTGGTGGCAGCCACCGTGAACATTGTTGGCGGCTTCATCATTACGGATCGCATGTTGAAGATGTTCAAGAGTAGCCGACCGACGAAATAACCCGCCCATCATGACTCAAGAAGCCCTGGTTCTCTATACCATCGAATTCGTCTACCTCATCGCCAGCGTTCTGTTCATTTTCTCCCTGCACTGGATGAGTTCCCCGGCCACGGCCCGCCGCGGCGTCTTCGCCGGCGAAATTGGCATGCTGCTGGCCGTCTGCGGCACACTGCTGCATCGCGACATTGTTGAATGGAAATATATAGTCGCCGCGCTCGTGCTGGGCAGCATTATTGGCATCCCGTTGGGCAAGGTGCAGATGACGGCAGTCCCGCAGCGGACGGCGCTGAGCCACGCATTCGGCGCACTCTGCGTAACGTTAGTCGGCACCGCCGAGTTCTATCTCCAATCCCCGAACATCTCTCCGTTCATGATGGTAGTTCTAGCCATGGAAGTAATCCTGGGCTCCCTAACCTTCACGGGCAGCCTCATGGCCGCCGGAAAACTCCAGGAAATTCTTCCCCAGCGTCCCATCACCTATAAAGGCCAGAACATCGTCAACCTAGTTTTCATGTTGATCGCTGTCGGCAGCGCGGGGTATCTGGTCGTACATCCGGGAGCGACGCATCTCTTCCCGCTGATGGTGTTTATCCCTCTCATCATCGGCGTCCTAATGATCATTCCCATCGGCGGCGCGGACATGCCCACGGTCATCTCGCTGTTGAACTCGTACGCTGGTCTCTCCGCCGCGGCCATGGGGTTCGTTCTCAATAACAAACTGCTCATCATCGCCGGTGCGCTCGACGGGTCGTCCGGATTCATTCTTTCCGTCATTATGTCGAAGGCGATGAACCGGTCGTTCTCCAACGTCCTCTTCGGGGCCTTCGGCCAGGTCCAAGCCTCTGCCGCCGCCACTGGAGAGCAAAAAACGGCCCGTAGCGCCACCGCCGAAGAAGCGGCCAGCATCCTTTCCGCTGCCAACAAAGTCGTCGTCGTCCCCGGATACGGCATGGCTGTCGCCCAGGCGCAACACAAAGTTCGCGAAATGTACGATGCTCTCACCAAGAAAGGAGTCGAGGTAAAATTTGCCATCCACCCCGTCGCCGGACGCATGCCCGGCCACATGAACGTCCTCCTCGCTGAGGCTGACGTCCCCTACGACCGGCTCATTGAAATGGATGAAATCAACGGCGACTTTGCGCAAACTGATGTTGCGCTCATCATCGGGGCCAACGATGTAACCAACCCGGCCGCCCGCACCGATGCCTCTAGCCCCATTTTCGGGATGCCAATTCTTGACGTGGATAAAGCGCGCACAGTTATGGTCATCAAGCGCGGCATGAGCCCCGGCTTCGCCGGCATCGACAACCCGCTTTACTACGACGACAAGACGCTGATGCTATTTGGCGATGCCAAGGCGTTCGTGGGCAATATCGTTCGCGAACTCAGCGGTGGTGGCCACTGAGCACTGGGTTTGTGCGAATTCTAGTACGCCGGTCGGTTTCGGTTGGCCGCTAGGTAACGCCGCATCATGCGCAGCGAAGTCCACTGCAAGAGCAGTTTCTTGTCACTTCCGACCTTGAGCGCTAGTTTGTCGCGGTGCTTGTCGCAGTAAGGAATGCCGCTGACCGACCCACGGATGATCTGCAAGTGCCCCATTAATGCCGGAAGGGCGCCGACGGTGGTTTTGGAGAGATCGTCACAGCGCGAGGGAGGCTCGCCGCAGGCGACGCAGGCATTCGGCCAAGCCGCTTGCTTGTACGCCGGGCTCTCGAATTTCGGCGTCTCCGACTTCGTCGCCGGGTCGAGGGGGCGAAGAATGCCCACATTGACCGTGGAGTACTCGAAGCATTTCTCGCACTGAACCTGACGGCCCTCTTCTCGGTTCAGGATCGAGTCGACGGGAGAACCGCAGTAGGGACAAGTCGACTTCAACGTGGACCCGCCAAACGCAGCAATCACTGCGAAAACGGCGACCGCACCTGCCGCAAGTCCATAGAATCTGTAACCCAATTGCAAAAGAAACCAGGAAGCCCCGCCCAACACCACTGCAATGCTCAGGTATATGGCCAAGGCTTTCAGCTTTTCCCCGATCGATTTGTCAAGGATGGGATAACTGCGGCTGGGAACGGGCGGATCCGCGAGTTCAATCAGGTGACTTGCTGGGGCAGAGCTGGCCATGAAACATCCTCGATTTTGGAATCACCGCTTGAGGTGAGGTTATCGTGGCAGGCCCTACTTCACATCCTTACGGTAGTAACAAACTAACGAAGCTCCACGGGCCTAGGGCAACCCGGTCACCACACCGCATGCGAAATTCCGCAGGTAGATGTAAGCGTGCGCCGCTCCGTCTTCGAATTCTGGGAGGCCCGCGCGATCGGCTTCCGCATTAACTGGGCAGCGGACTGCGACATTTTTTCGCGTGAGAAAGCCTATGCCTTGGCGGTCACGGGAGGACTCGATTGGCCGCCAGCTTTGCCCTGGCCCACTTCAGCGTTCGATATCCAAGCAGCGCCGCGAGTATCGCTCCATACATCAGCGGTAGCCGGTGGTCCGCTTTCACCAGCCAGTAGTAGTGAATCACGCCGGCCGCCGCGGTCACGTAAATCAGGCGATGGATCGCCGTCCACTTCTTGCCGAGCCGCCGGATCATTCCCTTCGTCGACGTGATGGCCAGTGGGATCATCAACACGAACCCCAGAAAACCCACAGTGATGAACTTGCGTTTTTCGATGTCGGCAACAATGTCGTGCCAAACGAAGAATTTGTCGAACCAGAGATAGGTCGTGAGATGCAGGGTTCCGTAGAAGAACGCAAACAGGCCGAACATGCGGCGATATTGAATCAGCCAATATTGCCTGGTGAGCTGCCGCAACGGCGTGATACAGAGCGTGATCAGGAGAAACCGGATGGTCCAATCGCCGGTTGTGTGAGTGATCACTTCCAGCGGGTTCGCGCCTAAGTTCCCCTCGTACGCGGCCAGGCCGAGGTACGCCACCGGGATCAAGCACAGCGGGAACACCACGATCTTGCTCCAGCCGATTGCTTTCATGGTGGGGGCTCTTAAGGTTTGCCTAGAAATTCTTCTTCAGGTCCATGCCTTTGTAGAGGCCCGCCACTTGATCGCTGTACCCGTTAAACATTAGCGTAGGTCGTTTGAAAAACTCGCCAATCCGCCGTTCTTTGGCTTGGCTCCATCGCGGATGGTCCACTTCCGGGTTTACATTGGAATAGAAGCCATATTCGTTGGGTGCCGACTTGTTCCAAGCAGTGGGCGGCTGATTGTCGGTGAACGTGATTCTTACGATTCCCTTCGCACTCTTAAATCCGTACTTCCACGGAACGTTAATGCGAACTGGCGCGCCGTTCTGATTCGGCAGGATCTCGCCGTACAAGCCGAACGTGAAGATAGCCAACGGGTGCATGGCTTCATCCATGCGCAACCCTTCGGTGTAGGGCCAGTCCAGAACGCCCACCCGTTGTCCCGGCATCTGCTGCAGGTCGACGACTGACGTGAACTCCAGGAATTTTGCTTTCGGGAGCGGATCGGCCTGCTGGATCAGCGCGCTGATCGGAAACCCGATCCACGGCATAACCATGGACCAGCCTTCCACGCAGCGGTGGCGGTAGATGCGCTCTTCCGGCGGGGCCAGCTTGAGAAACTCGTCGATGTCCCAGGTCTTCTTCTTTTTCACGGCGCCGTCGACGGTGATGGTCCACGGTCGCGTCTTGAAGTTTTTCGCAAGGTTGGCTGGCTCGTACTTGTCGGTGGAGAATTCGTAGTAGTTGTTGTAGTTCGAAATGTCTTTGAGCGAGTTCTGTTTCTCGGAGGTGCTGAGTAGACTTTTTCGGACGCCATCGATCTTGCCGGTGGGCGTTGAACCGGACGCGGACTCGGCTGAACCCGGGAAGGCCAGTTCGCCCAGTAGTCCGCCGCCCACCGCCGCTGCGCCAGCAATTCCAGCGCTCCGGAGGAACTCCCGGCGATTGACGTAAAGGTTCTTGGGCGTGATCTCCGACGACGGGACGAAACTGGAATCTTTGCTCTTTACCAACATAGGTTCTCTTCCGACGCTTTCAGTGGATGCTCAGGCCGCGGGCACGCTATGGACATAAGCTATAGAACATACGATGCCACTCCGGCGTTGGATGGTTCTTATGCCCGAAGGGCAGGGGATCCACCGTTAGGAGTCGCGCGGGCCGAAAAGAGTTTCATGAGAGGACGGTCCGTCCTTGTGATTGGAGCACTCCGCGCCTTCGCTGTCCCGAACGTATGTTGCACATTGCAAAGGCGATGCAGGCGGCCTGCCGGAAAGGCACAGTGGGCTCCGGCAAGTCCAGTATTTTGTTCACCATGGAAGTGACCTGCGTCACTCAGGTGATTTCGACAATTGGTTGGCCCCGGAGTGGCGGATGAGCGAAAATAGCTGTTTAGCATTCCCGCGAAGGGGATTTTTCGAGGTTTTTGCTGATTCCGATGAGCACAGCGATCCAGAACGGCACAGGGAAGGCATCTTCGGTCGTGCCCGTACCTGTTCTGGTGAGCGTAGTTATTCCCGCATACCAGTGTGCCCAATATATCGAGGAGACGCTCAACTCCGTTTTGGCGCAGACGTTTGCTGGCTACGAGACCATCGTGGTGAACGACGGTTCACCCGATACGGAGGCGCTGGAGCAAGCACTCGCGCCTTTCATCACGAAGATCCGATATATACAGCAGCCGAACGGTGGTCCCAGCGCGGCCCGCAACCGCGGCATCCGCGAGGCGCGGGGCAAGTACATCGCCTTTCTGGATGGCGACGACACCTGGCTGCCAAGTCATCTTGCCAAGCAGGTCGAGCTGCTGGAGAGCGATCCTTTGCTAGCTCTGGTTTACAGCGATTCGCTGTATTTGCAGGGGGATACGCCTATGTGGACGGCGTTTGAGCGAGTTCCTCAGGACGTGCATGTGACTTTTGAAACGCTAGTGGAAGAACGGTGCACCATTGGGACTTCCTCGGTGGTGGCATCGCGACAGGCGCTGTTGGAGGCTGGCGGTTTTGAGGACCAGCGGCGCCGCTCGGAGGATTTTGACCTTTGGCTGCGCATGGCGCACCGGGGTGCAAGGATGAGCTATAGCCCGGCGGTTCAAGTGTGCCACCGCGCCGGAAACGGCCTAGCGTTCGACGACAATGTGATGAAGCAGGCGCAGATCGATGTATACGAGAAGGTTTTGTTGACCTTGCCGATTACCGGGCCACAAGCCGAATTGCTGTGCGACAAGACGCAGGAACTGCGGGCCCGCTTGCATCTGGAGACGGCGAAGCAGACGCTTCGTGAGGGTCGCTTTGCGGAAGCACTGGAGGCGGCGCGCCAAGCACGCGGCTTCCTCAGGAGCGCCAAGCTTGGGATATTAGTGGCGGGACTACGATTTTCCCCCAGCTTGCTCCGATCGGCATATTGCCTCTACGAGCGGTTTCAGCATCGAACACACGGCCAGCGGTTTAGACGTTATCGAGCCAGCCTGAACGGCTCGGCTGGCAAGCCTGAATACAAGGCTGTTGCCGGGGCCGCTGAGAATTAAATTGTGCGTAGTTCAAGGGAGCTCGAATTCAATGATCGCTAAACTGGGAGCGTCCGCCAGGCATTTGCTCGGTCACGATCCGGCGGGACGGAACCTGCGAACCTATCCGGATGACACTTTTATTGTGTCATATCCGAAGTCCGGCAATACCTGGACGCGTTTTCTCGTGGCGAGCCTGATTCACAATGAAGCGCCGATGACATTCCTGAAGGCGGATAAAGTTATTCCTTCGATCGATTCGCAGTCGAGGAAGTATTTCAAGAGTCTGCCGCGGCCGCGGGTGATCAAGAGTCACTTTCCCTTCGACCAAAACTACAAACGCGTGATTTACATCGTGCGCGATCCGAAGGATGTTGCGGTATCGCAGTATCACTACCAGATCAAGCGCAAGGTTTTGCAGGATGGGCATCCGATTGACGAGTGGATTGCGCGCTACGTCGCGGGCGACACCTGTCCCTACGGTTCCTGGGGCGAAAACGTGGCAAGCTGGCTGGCCGCGCGGCGGCAAAACCCGGATTTTCTCCTGTTGCGGTATGAGGATATGATCCGGCAGACAGGTCTTGAGCTGATCAAGATCGCCAGGTTTTTTGGGATTGATCCGACGCCGGAGCGAATCCAGTGGGCGATCAGCCAAAGCACAGCGGATCGTATGCGGAAATTGGAACAGAAAGAAGCAGGCCAGTGGGAATCCACCAAGGACACGCGCAAAGACAAATTCTTCGTGCGCAACGCCAAGGCCGGGGAAGGGAAGGCCACGCTTTCGCCTGCGGCCATCGCGCAAATTGAAGCGGCCTGGGGTCCGCTCATGCGATGGCTCGGCTACGAAACCGCCGCAGTCAGCAGAGCTCATTCGACAGAGCAGGAACGAGGTTTTCTCGAGGCTGTGCTGGAGCAGCCCGCTCGATGAACTACCACCTCGAGTTGATGATCAAGAAGCTGCTGGGCGCGGATATTGCCGAGCGCAACTTCGCCATTTTCCCCGACGATACCTTTCTCGTTTCGTACCCCCGCTCTGGGAATACCTGGACGCGTTTCTTGATAGCAAATCTTGTTTATCCGAATGTCGACGTCTCCTTCAAGAACATTGAGCGCTTGATTCCCGATACGTCCTCGCAATCCAGCCGCGCGCTGCGCCGCACGCCTCGCCCGCGCATCATCAAGACCCACGAATACTTCGATCACCGCTGCCGCAAGATCATCTGCATCGTTCGCGACCCCCGCGACGTGGTGCTTTCCTACCATCAGTTTCAGAGGAAATACCGGCACATTGAGGATGGGTATCCCTTGGTGAAGTATGTGGACGATTTCGTCTCCGGGAGATTGAATTCGAAGGACTGGGGAACGTGGGGAGAGAATGTCGCGAGTTGGTTTTATACGCGGGGGAAGTCCAAGGATTTTCTTTTGCTGCGGTATGAAGACATGATGGAAGATCCGGTGCGGGAGTTGGCGCGTACGGCTACCTTTCTTGGCATTGATTCGGATCCGGCGCGGATTGAGCAGGCAGTGCAGCGAAGTTCGGCAGATCGGATGCGGGAACTGGAAAAGACGCAATCTGCGGACTGGGTCGCCACAAAAAATCATCGGACGGATATTCCCTTTGTGCGCGTGGCTATGTCAGGCGGATGGAAAGAAAAGCTTCCGGCGGAGTGTGTGGCGCAGATTGAAGCGGCGTGGGGGGAGACAATGGTAGTGCTGGGGTACGAACTTGTCACCCCAACATTGCCCGAGCAAGCACACCAGATTGGGGCAAAACTCACAGCGGCGAGCCGAGCCAAACAAGAAGTTCGATAGGGCTATCCGAATCAGAGTGAATCGCACGCCGTGGGCTTGCCACGAACGGCCGCCCAATTCAGCGTCGCCACCACAAACGTCGCCAGCAAAATCAGGGATCCGCCCAAATCCACCTGACTGAAAAGGACGACGCAAATGGCGACCCCCAGCGCCGCGAACCAAGGACCGCCCAGCAAATAGAACTGCGCTGCCCCAGGCATTTTCTTGCGTAAGACGGGCACAGCCGCGCAGATTGCTGCGTAGTAAAGCAGACGAGCGATAGCAGAAAGAGTTGCGTTCCAGGCAAAATTTCCGCCAAGCGCAAACGCCCAAACCAGAAGAGCGAATACACAAATGGAGACATAGGGTGTACGAAACCGTGGATGGACGCGCGCGAAGAACGAGGGAAAATCGCCCTGTTCCGCCAACGCGAACGTGATTCGCGGCACTGCGAGCGTGTTTGCGCTGAGGTTGCCGAACACCGCGATCAGGCCGCCCACCGCGACTAGGGCCGCCCCCGCATGCCCGAATACCGTGCGGGCCACATCTGCTAATGGCCGGGAGCTATGAGCTAAATCTGCTACCGTGCCCAGGGTAGCCCATTGCACCGCCAGATAGACAACGGTGCATGTCGCCAGAGCTGCGAAGAGCGCGACTGCCACGTCTCGCCTGGGACTCTTGAGCTCGCTTGTAGCCAGAATAGCTGCGTCGAATCCGCCATAAGCGAAAACAATCAGGAGGGAAGCTTTGAGCCATTCCCTAAGGTGTGGCGCGTGCGCAGCGACATTCGCGGCTTGCGGATGTGCGGATAGAAAGGCAATGCCCGCGAAGGCAACCACGGCCAGGGGCAACAGTTTGGCGACGGTAAAAGCGTCACTGATCCGCGCGGCTCGTTTCACGCCAAGGCAGTTGACGAGCGCCAGTCCTCCGATCAGGACTGTTAAGATGAGTGCTCGTGGCATTCGATGGCTGGCCCACGGCCAGAACTCCCCCAAATAGACCACGAACAGATTCGCACTGGCTGCCGGAGCCGTCAACCGCACCAGCCAGAGCATCCATCCCACTTGCAGCCCCACGAAACGGCCATAGGCGACTCTCGTATAGAGATAGGCTCCCCCTGCGGCCGAGAAATACGATGCGACCTCGGAAAAGCAAGCCACGATCACCCCAGCGGCTACGGCGCCGAGCAACAGTGCAAGAAGGCTGCCCCGGCCCAGTAGCCCGGCTAACGCAGACGGTAGCCCAAAAATGCCGGCGCCAATCATTATGTTCACCATCAGCGCGGCCAGACTCCACCTGCCTATGGCGCGGACAAGTCGATTGGGTCCCTCGCCCAGCAACGTTTCTGGGATGCGCGCTTCTGGCACCGGACGGTTGTATCACATGCGGTATCCTTTTGCGGCGGAAGTCGTGAAGGAGTGCAATCCGCTGTGAAGTTCTGTTCGTACCCTGTGCTGAGAGCTAGCGACTTGCAGGAGTGTTTGGATGGCGACGATCTTTGTTACTGGCGGCACCGGGTACATGGGCGGTCAGCTCATCCCGCAATTGCTTCAGCGCGGATACAAAGTTCGCGCGCTGGTGCGCCACGGATCGCAGAGGAAGCTTCCTGCGGGCTGCGAACCGGTAGTGGGCGATGCTCTGGACGGGTCGACTTACTCGGGAAGCGTGAAGGGGTGTAGTGGGTTTGTCCACCTCGTGGGCGTGGCGCATCCTAGCCCCGCCAAGGGGAAGCAGTTTCGGGAGATTGATCTGGTCGCAGCCCGGAGTGCGATAACGGCGGCCACGCAGGCTTCCATTGAGCACTTCGTTTATCTCAGCGTGGCGCATCCTGCACCGCTCATGAAGACCTATATCGAGGTGCGCACCCAGGCGGAGCAGATGCTGCGCGAAAGCGGGATGAGCGCGACGATTCTTCGCCCCTGGTATGTTCTGGGACCAGGCCATCGCTGGCCGTACCTTCTTATTCCCATCTACTGGCTGTTCGGCAAGATCCCGGCGACCCGCTCCGGGGCTGAACGGCTCGGCCTGGTTACCCTGCGGCAGATGACGCAGGCGCTGGTTCGCGCCGTGGAATCGCCTGCCCACGGAGTACGGATCGTGGAAGTGCCCGCGATTCGAGACCCAAAGTAACTGCTCGTGCATGCCCGGTGCGGGCCTCCCAACTCCAAACCAAATCGGAGAACCCAACAGTAACCTCGAATTACGAAAGCGCATGCACACGGGGCATCTACTCTCCGATGTATTGCAATGAGATCGTGGTACTACCCCCGCAGTGCCACCCGGGGGCAGGTACGAATGAGCGAAGAATACATGGACGAGATCAACGTACGGATCTTGCGGGTGACGGAAGACCTGCGCGCTATTCAACAGGAATTGAACTGCGCGGCCATGCAGGCTCCCAGTAATCCTGAGCTCATGGAGAACCTGAGCCGCATTTCGGAAACGGAATCTCTGCAAGTATTGCAGTCGGCCATCGACCAGATGCGCCACTTCTTGTGGTTCTATGGGCAGATTCTGACGGGTGAGCCAGCCGTGACCGAACATCTTCGGCAGCGTCCGCAGGCGAAGCGTCCCGAAGCATCTGCCCAACCCAGCGGCTCAGAGAGAACCGCGTGGCCCTCGGAAACGACGCTCATCCGCATGCTGGCCGACGGGCGAAATCGCAAGCCCAACTAATCGGTCTGGCGTGCGCACGACCCGTTTGGGAAATTCTCACAACTGAAACAAAATAAACCTTTTGTGACAACACAAGAGTACGAAAGTAAGGCGAAGACTTTTGATCGTCGCCATCAATCCTTTTTATTGGCCAAACACCCGCGAATGTCATCTAATGTCGTATGAGCGACAAAAATGTAAAACGCTATTTATTTGCGAGTGATTTTGATCAAACACTAACTTTTAACGATACAGGCTACGTTTTGAGCGAGCTGGTGGGCATTCCCACCGCTGAGTTTGAACGCAAAGCCACGGGGATGGCCAAGCTCAACCTCGTCCAGCAAGGCGCAGAGCTCTCTTACCTTCTGCTCCACGACCCAGAATTCCGTTCGCGCGTACGTCGCGAACATCTCATCGAGGTCGGCAAACGCATCCGGCTCAAAGAGAATATTGAATTGTTGTATTCGATGCTCGAAACCGGCATCGAGGGATACCACTTCGACTTTTACGTGCTCTCTGCCGCGCCGGTGGAGGTGATCCACTCCGCTCTTGAAGGCATGGTGCCGATGAGCCATATTCTAGGCACGGAGTTCAAGTACACGGCATCGGGTGAGATTGATTCCATCACGCGGGCAACGGCCGGTTATGGCAAGGTCGCAGCGCTGAACCAACTGCTAGCCAATCTTCAAGTGGGACCAGGACACGTGGTCTACGTCGGCGATGGCAGCTCGGATTTGCATGTGATGTTGCAGGTAAACGGCAACGATGGATATACCATTGCCGTTTCCGATTCCAAGAACGTAACGCAAATTGCCAAGCGCACGGTGTTGAGCACCAATGCCTTGGCGATTCTGGCGCCAATCCTTGAAGAAATAGTGGGTTGGCACCGGCCCCGAGTGAGGGAGTTCTTTGAATCGCACGGGCTGCTGATTCAGGAATGGGATCGCGTGCGGACGGACTGGCTGAAGTTGAAGCCTGCGGTGGCGAAGCGCATCGCCGCGGTACCGTCGTTTTCTGAACGCGTCAGCGTCTAATCATCCGCGCTTCAGGCTATCCGGCCGCCGAGGATAGTCTGAAGCACATCTCCAGCCGGACTTAAGACAACGATGTCAGCGGGAGCGCCGGGGACGAGGCGTCCGGTAAGATCGCTGATTCCCGCGGCCTGTGCCGGGTTGAGTGTGGCGAGCCGCACAGCCGCAGCCAGGCTCCAGCCCGCAAACGCCATCACATTGCGCACGGCTCGATCCATAGTCAAAACACTGCCCGCAAGCGAGCCGTTACTGAGGCAGCGGCCGTCTTTCACTTCCACCTCAAGCGGGCCCAGGCGGTAGCGGCCGTCGGGCATGCCGGTGGCAGAGATGGCGTCGGTGATCAAAACCGATTGCTCCGGTCCCTTCGCTTTTAGAAACAGACGTACAATCGCAGGGTCCAAGTGAATGCCGTCGGCAATGATATCGGCGGAGACGCGCGTATCGGTCAGCACGGCGCCGAGAATCCCGGGATCACGATGTCCTAACGCTCGCATGGCATTAAACGTATGCGTAGCATGCCTTCCGCCAGCCTCAATGCCGCGCATGGTAGCGGCAAAATCGGCATCGGAGTGGCCAAGGCTGACACACACGCCGCGCCGGGATGCCTCGGTGATGACCTCCAGAGCCCCCGGCAATTCCGGTGCGATGGTCATCATCTTTATATGTCCTCGGGCAGCCTGCCAGAAGCGGTCGAATCGCGCTAGTGTTGGCTGCTGCAACTCCGTGGGTGGATGAACGCCGCGACGGGCATGACTAAGAAAAGGTCCTTCCAAATGAATTCCCAGCGGCTTCGCACCGGCGGAGTTTATGTCTGTGCCGGCGCGCTCAATGGCACTGGCCAGTGCGTCCAAGGCACGCAGCGTGGCATCGTCGGAGGCGGTGACCGTGGTGGGGAAATAGCCAGTGACCCCGTGTTTGGCCAGCAATGTTGCAATTGAGGAAAGTCCGGTGGCATCGGCTTGCATCACGTCGTGGCCGGCTGCGCCGTGAATGTGGATGTCGACGAATCCGGGTGCGAGAACTGCTCCGGGCAGATCCACATGCCGCGCCTGCGGCGGAATGGCGCGCTCGGACCTGTTGGCGACGTCTACAATGCGACCGTCTTCGATCAAGACGAGAGGGCCCGGCAAGTCGTCAATGGGCGTAAAGATGCGGTCTGCGGTCAGCGCAAGCATGTGAGGACGAGCAACCATCTTATCTGACGGGCCGATTTGCAGGTAAGCGTGCAAGGTACGCGCTCACTCGGAGGTGCGAATCGCGGATGTTATAATGCAAAAGGCTAAGAGGGACAGGCGCCCGCCTGAAGTCTTCGTTTGCAGCCTCGTCGGGGAGTGGCTCAGCCTGGTAGAGCACCTGGTTCGGGACCAGGGGGTCGGAGGTTCAAATCCTCTCTCCCCGACCATTCTTACCTCAATCGTTTGAGGAAGATAGAAGCGGTTTCTCGGTGAGTCGATTCGCGTTCAAATTCGTGCTGTGCCCAAAATTGTGCCCACTCAACCGATCTAACGCGAAAAGAACTGCGTCTTCGCTGGGGTGAACATACCGTGCGGACATCGCTATCGAACTGTGACCCGCGATCCCTGCAAGCGTCCATGCGTCACAGCCAGATTCCCCGAGTCTTGTTAGAAACGTGTGGCGCAAGCTGTAAAGAACGAACGGGCGCACCCGACTGAGCGTCAGCGCCTTTTTGTGTTGCTTCTTTAGCGTTGATTTCTCGAAATGCTCGCTGCGGGTGTCGGCGCTCCACACCCGGCCCTCCGCGGGCCTCTCCATTTCTTGCCAACGGTCCCGAAGGATGTTCCTCGGGATGTTCCTCGGTCGCAGCGTCAAGGGAAGCACCCGACGAACAGAATCCGTCTTACCGTGCGTTACGAGAATCGTCCCGTTCCTCCCATTTGCCCAGCTCACAGATTCCCATCGCAGCCGATGGCATTCATCCGGGCGCAACCCGTATCCATGAGAACGGCTGCGACTGACGCTAGAGGCTCGGGTGCCGCTGCTAGATAGCGTGCCTCCTCTTCGGGAGTCACCACATGTTCGCGATGCCGCTCGCCGGGAAGCATCCTGACCGACGGAGCAACTTCAACGGCTCCCCACTCGGCTGCGAACCGCAACACACGGCGAAGAACTTGAAGGGAGGTTCACGGACGATATTTGCAAACCCGCCGACTGCCGCCACGCAGCAAAATCCGCCACCCGCTCGCTCGTGATCGCGCTCAACCGGAGGTTCGCGAGAGGCTTGTACTCCTGAATCTTCCGAATGCCCGGACGATAGTAATCCAGCCACGTCTTAGGAGCGGTAGAGGCCTCGGCCCAGGGTTCGAAGCGCTCAGAGATGAAGTCCGCGAGAGTCGGAACCGTCTTCTTTTCGCGGAGGCGCACCTCGCCCTTTGCAAGGGAAGTGCGATGCGCCGATTCCATGTTTCGGGCGACCACGTGGTTCTTCTGGCGGGTTGATTCCCGAATTGCCTCACCGTTGAAGGTGAACTTGTACCAGTAGATTCGACCGCGCTGCGCAGCATCCAGTAGAGCCGTACCGCTAACTTGCGCGCCGCTGCCACCTTCGCCACTCCCTTCGGCTTCTGATGGCAGCGGTGCAGATACGGCGAACCATCACCTGACACCAGACGCAGATCAGTGCGAAGTCGTATCTCGATTTTGGGTCGCATCGTACCCACGCTTGGTTCTAACATTCAAATTGCGATAGCCGGACGCATGGGCTTCTACCCGAATGGTACGATAGCCGCCCTCACTCCGCGGCCGGGAGGGTTTATATCCGATGGAATACTGGTTCCGAATGTCGTGCGCGACAGTGCGACTGATTTCGTCAACCTCGTCGAGGCTTTCGGCAAAGAAAGCGACTCCGCCTGTTCGTTCCGCTAAAAGCTGTAAAGCCTGGCGAGCCCGCGGCTGCTCTTCGTGCCCTGGCAGAACGATAGCATACACAGTCGGTGCGCCCTCTTGCTGCAGAGAGTGGAGAACCTTTTCCAGCGAGTCACGACTGCTATTGTCGGCGCCATCGGTCACCAAGAATATGATCTTTTTCTCGTGGGTCGCGCTTCCTCGCAAATGTGTGGCCGCACCGTCGACGGCATCGTAAAGCGCCGTGGAACCTCGGGCTTCATGCCTTTCCATAGCCTGTTTCAGTTTTGCTAGGTCGGACGTAAAATCCTGGTCGAGGATTCCTTCCTCGCTGAAGTTGACGATCATGACCTCGTCGTCTGCGTTGCTGGCACGGATCAGGTTCAGAGCAGCCTGCTCTACTTTGGGGCGTTTCTCTCGCATGGATCCAGAATTATCGATAAGAATTCCCAAGGAAACCGGAACGTCCTCCCGGCGAAATGACGTGATTGGTTGAGGACGTCCATCTTCAAACACCGTAAATGCGGACCGGTTCAAGCTTGTGACGATTTGGTCGTTATCGCCAATCACAGTGGCATGCAGGGCAACCTCATTCACCTGCTTCCGCATCACGAACATGCCGTCGCCATCCTTTTGAGGCTGCTGCGGGGACGCAGATTCCTGCCCCTGGGACGAAGCCGCGTTCGCACCGGCCGGTGCAGGATCGGGTTCGGGAGTAGTAGCTTGCGCCGGATCGGGGGAAGCGGGTACCGGAGACGCGGGTGTCGGATTTGGCGCGGGTGCTTGCGGGACGGCCGGATTCAGTTCCTGACCTATGAGCGCAATGCCGACGAGAAGAACCGCGAGCTGAAAGGAAACGCATACACAGCGCCGCAAATTGATTGCTCTTTGCAAAACTCCCCCTACCACTGAACAAGCCTTCAGGCGAGGTTACTTTAACAACCGGCACTGTGCGGCTTCCATCCAGTGAACTCTGTAGAAGGCGAGGAGTAAAACAAACAATTTCCATCGTGCCTTTTGTTGAGATCTTGCGATTGTTCCACGTTCATCTCTTGCAATGAATTTGCTGCCCCGTCATGCCTCCACGGTTTGAGATTGGTCCTGAGAGTGTTGGTTCGATGTCCATCCAGGGCGCCTCCGGGAGAAGGCGAGAGGCAAGTGCCGAGTCAATCTCAGCACCTGCCTTGGAGGAGGATTCTTGCGGGGATGTCTGCTGCCCTGCAGCCTAGTCGACGGATCGTTATACTCGCCATCCATCCGACACTGTAGGCGTTCCTTTTTCCTTCCTTATGTTGAGCCAGCGCGAGTCTTGAGTGAGATCTACCCCCACTCTCGCACCAAATGCACCCCCTTGCCGAACTGATCCGCGATGCGAGATTTACAGCAAGAAAGCGAATGAGCTACGGGCCCAACCTGATGTACCAGGCCCGCAAGACACCCTATCTTCCCGATGTGGCTGCCAGAATTCAAACGCCGCCAGTAAAACTTGCCCCTGACAAGGAGTTTTTTGTGAAGACCCAATTGGAGATCGCGGCATCACGGCGCGCCGACGCCGAACTCTTGCGCTTAGCCCAGGAGGGTAACGAAGAGGCTTTCGCAAGCTTGTTCCAGACCCACAAGGCAAGAGTCTATTCTTTGTGCCTTCGAATGACCGGCAACACCGGCGAAGCCGAAGACCTCACTCAGGACGCATTTTTTCAGGTCTTCCGCAAGATCGGCAATTTTCGAGGCGAATCCGCCTTCTCCACCTGGCTGTATCGGGTTACGATGAATACCGTTCTGATGCATTTTCGAAAGAAAGGAACACGCCACATGTCACTCGAGGAGCCGGTCGCTCGAACGCCAGGCGCTCCTAAGCGCGAGTTCGGAGTAGATGACCAGCGCCTCTCCGGTTGTGTTGACAGAATCGTTCTGGCGCGTGCGATGAAGGAACTGCCTTCCGGTTACCGGACAGTGTTTCTCATGCATGAAGTTCGCGGATACGATCACCGCGAGATCGCCGGTTTGCTGCGCTGCTCCATCGGGAACTCCAAGTCCCAGCTTCATCGCGCCAAAGCAAGAATGCGAGAGCTAATGAAAGCACCACGAGAGCAAGGCGGTTCAACCTCTCTACCGCATGCCGTCCCTTTCGCGGAAACTGGCTCCGCGTCCTAAGGGCGGCAACCCGATTTCACTGCCGCTGCTTCGCCGGATTACAGGCCTCCCGCACCCTCCAGGAGCCGGCCCAATTCCTTTTCCGGGTCGTGAGCAAAATATCGTACGGTGTTTCGTGCGTATCGCAGCAAAGTGGAGAAATTGGTCTCATACCAGCAACACTCTCTCATCTTGGTCGAGAGTCCACAATAGAATCGAAGCCGATCAACAGTTTGCGGCGAAGCCAGCATCGCGGCCAGCAACCGGTGATTCCCGTCCAAAATAGTGAAGGGCCCGCTTCCATTCAGGCCAATAAGAAGTACAGCCCCTGCATCTTCCGTTGAATCCTGCTGAAGATGCCCTTTAATGTCCTCGATCTTGGCGCGAAAGGCTTCCGGAGTGCGCCCACGATACCGGTCATCAAGGATGTGCCGTGCCACCTGCGTGATGCCGAAGTCGCCGACGGCCAGCTTCCGCCACTGCGCACGCGGAAATACCCGGATGCGTTGCAAGTCGCTTCTCCGAATGTCCGCTTCGAACCACTCAGTTCCCTCCGGCAGCTCTCGCCATAGAGCACCATGCCGGACAAAAAGCAGGGCTCGTCGCACCTCATTTTCCGTTGCATCGTTCAGCATTGGTGAGGTCACCAGGCGATTGGCCACCTCCTGATACGTTTCCAACTCTGGGCATTGAAAGTCGTTTTTCAAGAACTCCGCGATAACCTCATCCTCCGAGACGCGACGCTGCAGCTTCACGGACCCCGGAATGGGAACTCGCTCCCGGGTTGCCTGGCGCTGAACCCAGGCAGCCACAAATGGAATCGCCACACATAGGAAGAGGAAGATCATCGTCACAATCTGTACCCAGATCACTTGGGCCAGAGAGCCGTGAAAGACGTAAATCCCTCCAATCACAAGACCGCTGATCACTAGCTGGAGCCAGCCCGTGTTGGCAATTCTTCGGGACATTTCGTAGGCGATCATGACCACGCTCAGTGCATAGATCCCGGTGGATGCCGCATACAAAAGAAGCAGATCCGAAAACTTGACCGTGCCTGCCCCAAATTGACCTCCAAACAGCAACGTCCAAATTGCGGGAGGCGCCACGGCGAGCCCGACAACGAAAATCAGACAGATGCCCAGCACCAGCAACAGCGACATCCCTAGCACTCCGTGGTCTTCTCCTTCCCTGCGCCCATGCGTCTCTGCAACGATCGGGAACATGCCGCTGACTACCGCCCACGAAAAGGCAAAAACAACTCGGCCGACCATGGCAACCGCCGCATAGATCCCCGCCGCGTCCGACGAGAAAAAATGTTTCACCACGACAATATCGCAGTTGTTGATAACCACCTGTCCTGTAAAGAAGACAGCTGCTTGCAGCCCTTCGCTGAATGCAACTGGAACTTTGGGATCAGAAGGGCTTGGTGGAGCGAGCGTGGGCTTCGCAAGCAAGTACGCCATCGCAACCGCAGCAGCATTCGCCGCAACAACGCCCCGCACACCGGTGCCGAGGAAGATCATCAGTAGAGACCCACCGAGCCGGAAGACTCCCTCCAGCACCAGGTTCTGGGCAAGGCCACGAAAGTCACAAACGCCCTGGATGTATCCTCGACGGGCCCCAAGCGGGACATAAAACGCCGAGCCCACCGCCAGCAACTCAATCAAGATCGGCCCTGGAAGATTGAGATATGCCGTTACCGCACGTTGAAATACCAGGAGCAGCAATCCAACCAGAATCCCCGCTGCCCAGCCCCTCCAATGAAATCCCCGGTAAGCAATGGCTTGCGCTTGCTTCGTCGTCTGCTGCGCGACGATCTTGGCCGTCAGGATCTGGAATGAGAGCGTGACCGATGAAATCAGGATCAGCAACGTGTAAACGGCAGTGGTATGGCCGAAAGCAGTTGGGCCGAGGCATTGTGCAACCGCAATGTTGTAACCAAAATTGATGACGGTGGTGAAGCCCAGGCCGGCCAGCAAAATAGCGCTTCCACTCAACACGCGGCTCCTCGGCGTGGTGGCTGACATTTCGCTGCTGGTGTCTTGACTACGACCGTCGAACAAATAGGCCTCCCGCACTTCCGCAACCGTGTAGGACTCTGATGCTAGGACATCACCGCAGGCTGCGCGCCAGAATCACACCACGCCAGGACACACTCAGTCTCGCCGCTCCGACGCAACCATTGGAGCCCGCAGCGCCTCTAAAATGCTGCTCGTGTGAGCCTATGGTGAGTTCTGCCCAATTGCGAGTCCTAGCGACGCTTCTGATTTCCCTGCTCCCGCAAGGCTGCGCCCGCAGAGACCTCCGCAGTTCCATTCAGCGCACCGTCCCCGCAAATACTCAACCGACCAAGACCCTCGCCGTTTACGAACCCTGGTTCGGACATCCTGCGCACATCAACGTCGGTTACTCGTCTCAGGATCCTTTAGTCATCCAGAGGCAAATTGAAGAAGCAAAGAAAATGGGAATTTCAGGGTTTGTCGTCGACTGGTACGGCGAACGCGAGCCTTTCCTCGATAAAGCTTACGCACTGGTCCAATCAATTGCCGCTCGGCAAAACTTCAATGTTGCCATGATGTTCGATGAGTCGGATCTCCCCACCGAAGCCGCCACCGACGACGCTCTCGCGGCCTTCGAGATTTTCAAGGAGAAGTATCTGGCCGCCTCAGCCAAGGGCCGTTCTGGGTACTTGGAATACGAGGGCCGTCCCGTCATTTTTATCTTCCCGAAGGGCGGGCACACGGATTGGAACCGGGTGCGCTCGGAAACCGACCATTGGAGTCCCCCGCCCGTGCTCATACACGAATTCGCTCCCGGCCCGTCCGACAAAGCCTTCGATGGCTTTTATGCCTGGGTAAATCCAGGGAAGAAGGGTTGGGCGCCAGATGGAAGCAACTGGGGAGAGGACTACTTAAGGGACTTTTACCAAATGATGCAAAGGCGGTATCCCGACAAAATCGCGGTGGGCGCAGCCTGGGCCGGTTTCGATGATAGAAAAGCATCGTGGAGCCTCGGCCGCTACATGTCGCAACGCTGCGGCGCAACCTTCGCCGAAACCATGAGCCTTCCTCAGAAATACTATCCAGCAGAACATCCGCTGCCTTTTCTCTTGGTAGCAACGTGGAACGACTACGAAGAGAGTACTGCGATTGAGCGAGGGTTGGCGAAATGCAAAGGAAATATCGAGTCTTCTGGTCAGTAGAAACGCAACCTCAACATCACACCCGTCTTCAGGCTGCGGGGTAAACTTCCTGGCGGATACCTTTGCGTTCCGAAACTTCCGCCGCAAAACTCAACTCTTGAGAATTGAGAAGTTGATCCGTCCGAAACACATCCTGAATGATCGAGAGCGGTCGCTGCCTCACCTCGTCATAGACGCGCCCGAGATACTCGCCAAGAATCCCGATGCAGAAAAGAGGCAGGCTTCCCATCAGTGAAACGGCCGCGAATAAGCCGAATTCCATCGAGTGGGAATGCGATGCAAGTGCGACAGACCCGAGCACGCCCGTCAGCAGAAACCCCATGGCAGCCAACACAAAGCTGAACCGAAGTGGTTTGTAACTGAAGCTGGTGATCGCGTCCATTGCGTACTTGATGCGGCTGACGAAGCTGAGCTTGCCCTCGCCGCCGATACGGTCCTGGCGGTCGTAGTACACAATCGAGGTCCGATATCCGACCCACGCGCGAAGACCAGGCAGATAGCGGTTTCCCTCTCGCAAGTTGTTGAGGGAGTCCAACACAGTGCGGTCCAACAGTCCGAAAATACCGGCGTTCAAAGGAATGGGGTAATCGGAAATTGCGCCCATCAACCGATAGAAAAGGGGAAACAGAAGCGCTAAAGCCTTACGGCTTTCCTTGCGGCTCCTTCTCACCGCAGTCACGACCTGCGCACCTTCTCTCCACGCCGCAATCATCTCCGGAACAACATCGGGCGGGTCCTGGAGATCTCCATCCATCAGAACGATTGCGTCCCCGCGCGCCGTCTGCAAACCTGCGTGCAGTGCTCCCATGTGGCCCCAATTGCGCGAAAGATTTACCACCGCCACTTCCGGTTCCGTGGCTTGCATCTGGCGCAGCAAATCAAGTGACGAATCCTTCGAGCCATCATTGACGTACACGACCTCCCAACTCTCACCCGTTTGCCGCATAGCCGAGCTGACAGCGTCGTGCAGCAACGCAATGATTTCTTCTTCGTTATAGATAGGGATAACTACCGAGATCATGCCAATAACTCCTTGGCCCGTTTAGATTGTGCGTTTCTTGATAGAGGTTGCGAATGTGCCGCGGATTCCGGCGTCAGCGTCGGCAACACTCCGCTCTGAAAAACTCGAACCTTCCACCTCGACTCGGCCGGCGTCAGGACAACCATGTAGTTCGTTCGGATCTGGCTTCTGCCTAAGACTTTGCCTTGGTCGCGAAGCTCGACCTCGAACTGAACTCTGTCAATCAGCTGAATCGACATCCCCTCCGGGGAGTAAAACAAGACGCGGAGATCATGCGACTGGTCTCGATAGAGTGTTTGGATTCCGAGCCTCTGCTGGTGCTGAATCGTGTTCGACAACTGCTCTTTGGCCGTGCCAACGAAGTATCCGTCAAGCATTTCCGGCTGGTTTTGTTGAAATGCGCTAATCATCGTCTGCCATGCGCGCAGGTAGTCTCGGGCCAGGGACTCCTGAGTCTGCCTTTCCATGGCTCGCGGCCCCACGGAGTCCAGGGGCGCGACGTGCACATCTGGAGTCTCAAAGGCGCACAGCAATACAGTAGTCAAGATTGGAACAAGAGTCGACAGCAAATGCCGCCCACGACCACGGACCCTCATGAACCACCGCCCCAATGAATCTCATTCCCCATGACAACACCGGTCGCTACCGAAATCACAGCACCAGCGATGGCTGGCATCTCCGTTCGAGCAATCCCGCGCTTCAGCGGAACATCAACCGTAGATTGCCCACCCGCATACAATTCCGTGAACGTCACAATCGTGCCATCGGGCACCGGATTGCCATTGCAATCCCGAACCGGATCGGTTTCCAATGCAACTCTAGGCCCGCTACGATGAGCTGCCATTCTTATCGCGCACGGGTCGCCCGGAACCTGCTGAACAACGCGCTTCTCACGAATGTTCCCCGCGACGGCCTCAAACCGTGCCACGCCGGCTTTCGCCGCCGAATTCATCCGCACCCACGCCACTCCGTTCAGCGTTGTCGCTGACCGCGATTCCGTCCGCCCCATTGCATCGGTAACTTGAAAGGAAACTTCTTGTGGTTGAAGGATGAGGTTGTGAAACACGTCAAACACGTACGTAACCGCGCTCAGCCCATTCGGTACATTCACCGAAATCCGCGAGGGCTTAGCCAGAAAGCTGACTGCGGCAACGCGTCGGCCGGGAACCACATCGAACTCAACGCTATGCGAGGTAGCGCCGTCGGAGTTAGTTCCTTCTGTCTTGCTGCTTTCGACGAGAAATGCGACATAGTGACCGGCAACTTCCAGATCCGTGGCGGCGAAGGAAACCGTTTCGCCGAGCTGGACCTTGCGGCGCAGCAGCTCACCCGGCCCAGCAATATACAACGACGCTGCACCCGCGCCAGCCGTCTCTACCGAAAACGCAGTTCCGGCCTCCACTTCGGCTGGAAACTTCAGCGATGCTTGGCCCTCAGCCGGCGCCATAGACATTCCAACCAAAACCAGCAATAGAATCGCAAGCTTCATCGCAGTCGATCCGAACTGTAAGTGCTCACTACCACCCGATAGTTCTTCACTTTGTTCGCCACATCCGCCGGAATCGCTATGGAAAAAGGCTCCGGTGTCTGCGGCAGAAGTGCCGAGCTCGGATACTGGTCGGCCACCCACAGAATCTGCCCGTTACCGTCATAAAATGTTCCCAGCACGTGAGCGACGTTCACCACCTGCCCGCTCTGGTTGACCAGCTCCCCGCTCAAGGACGAGTCCGGCACCGGACTCAGCTTCTGCGACTCGATCCCAATGACAGGGTCAGCCGAAGCCGCCACCAGGCTGCTCGAAGGCTGAATCCTTATACCGCTCACCTGCGGCAGCCTCACCTCGGGAAAATCAATCCGGAACGGAGACACTTGTTTTGGCAACAGAACATGCGAGATCTTGTCAAAACTGTCGGCCGTAGCCAGCACCGCATCTTTCCCCCCAAGCAGCGACGCCCGCACCGTGACGAAAGCCGGCACAACGTCCTCATTCAGCAGTTCGCCAAGAACCACAACCCCGGCCCCACGATCCACAGGATGCATAGCGACAATCCGAACGTGAGGCGCCTCTACATCCTGCGTTCCCCAATCCTCGCCCGGCCCCCGGTCGATCACGTCCCATCGCAGATAGTTCACAGGCACCACTTGAGGTGGCACGCGAGTCTGCTTCGCCATCGGCCACGCCACCTGCCAGCGATCCGTATTGCGAACCACTCTGAGATCACGAGAATCCGTGAACGATCCGACCACCGATGCCCAGTGTAGATTCGCCCGAATCGTTGCCTCATCAGGAGATGCATGCAGAGCCTGCTCGTCGAACCCCACAATATCGGCGTATGTCCTTAAACCCCCATCGGAACCATTCACATCCCGCACAAACTCACCTTCGGAGAACTCGGCTTTGTTCGCGAGGGAAGCGTACGCGGCCTCCCAATCCCGCCGCCCCATTTGCACCATCAAACTGTCCACAGCACCCTTGGGCGAGTCGCCAGAAATCTCCATCCGCGCCTGCGCGTCGACTGTGGAGGCTCCCGACTGGTCGGGCCAAACCGTGCCAACGACAACTAACGCAAGCGTTGCTCCCATAAGCACAATGCCCAGGATTCGTCCGCCGTTCATGAGACGAACCTCCCCAGCACCAAATCATCGGGATCGGTAACTGATCTTGACGGCCGGGTTGCCGTTTGACCCACCTGGGCGCGAGCCGGGATCGCGAGTAGGAGAATGGCCAACGCACTGCTTCCAATCGGCAACACCCCCCAAAGTAATCCTTCCCAAGGCAGAGGCCGCTGCGGCGAGTCGATTGGCGTCGCGGGAGGAACCGACTCCTTACTCCAGATCGTGATGGTCTTATTCTCAAGATCATCGACTTTGCGCCAGCCTGAAAAGACAAGTAGAGGCTCATAGTACGGGTCCTTCACGAACACCCACTTCAGCCCATAGCGATCCCCATGCTGCAAAATCGCTTTCAGCGAGTCGAGTCCAGCGCTTCCGAAGTACTTAGCGCTTGTCAGCGCTCCAGCGCCATGCTCTGTCAACTCAGGCAGCATGCGTCCAGAGTTCCATTCCCCATCCACGCTGCCGGCGTTCGTAAGGACCGATAGACGTGAAATCTTGTTCCCGAACCCCAGAGTCAGATAGCGATAACGGTCATGGCCATCGCGATTCAACCACGCCGCCGCCGAGTCTACCTTGAAATCCTCTGCGTCCGCGGGGCGATATGTAGCCCAAGCTACGGCGATTGCGCAACTGCAACCAGCCGCTACCAGAAGCCCTGCAACAGCACGCCATCGAAAGCGATCAATCAATTCTTGCGCAAGCAGACCGATGAACGGCAGAGCAAGTAGAGTTGCCCAGTAGCTGAACCTCTCCATAGTCAGAACTTGGAATGCGCGTCCGAGGAGGATTCGAGCCACAGGCGTGGTTCCACCCAGGCCCAGCAGGAAGGCCACCCAAAAGCCCAGCAGAAGTGGCCGTAGCCTCGGATTGGAAGCCCCACGCAAAAAGATGAAAGGCAGCGCTAGTAACAGCGCCCCGTACGGAACCAGGAAATAATTCACACCCCACTGCGGATTCAAGATGAAGTTTGACCGGCTTGGGTGAGGGATCGGGATCTGCGTCACCGGATAGCGCAACAGTTGGATCCAAAAAGGTAAAAGTACGACCCCGATCAGGGCTCCCACCAGCACAGTGACCAGAAGCGTTCGCCCTATGACGCCGCCAACGCCGAACTCTCGGCTCTCGCGGGCATCTTTCATGGCAAGCAGCAGAACCGGAATGGCAAACAGGAACGCACCAAAGAGAAGCGTGGCGTGGTGCGCCGCTGCGGCAGCGACTGCCAGCACGGTTCCGAGAATCAACGGCCTCCAACGGCGTTCGCACAACCATTCGTAAATGTAGGGCAACGCATTCAAATACAGTGGTGCCGCGAATGTTGTCGAAAGCTGTCCCGCCGAATACACGAGAAAGGCTTCGGAACCCAGCAGTACGCTGGCCAGAGCGGCCATCGTTGCCGCCCGTTCGCCGACCCACAATCTTGAAAACCTGTACGCGCCAATTGCGAGCAGAAGAATCGCTACAAACTGCACCAGCATGTAAGCAAAATCAAGACCGACCACGCTGGAGGCTAATGCGACCCATTGCTGCGGCAACGGCGGATACGTTGTTTGCGAGAAGCCCGCGTACCACTTCGGATTCCAGGGATCAAACCAGTGGTGCAAGTATTGCGATGCGAAAAAAATATGAAAATTCGCGTCATAGGACTTCAATGGCAGCTTCATCAGAAGAAGCGGCGCGTGAACCAGAAACGCCACGACCAAAATAAGGCCAAGCGGAATGGGCCGTGCGTCCCGTCCCGCAAACTCGATCTTCTGCACAGTCGTCCTCCGGGCCATCCTGGGCCAAGCCACCCTATAGGCAAGCCCTCCTTAGGATTGAGGCCTGCGTCAAAAGGTTGCGCGACCTCAGTCCACCCCCTGCTATACCCCGCTCGAAAGTTGCGACGCCCATCCAACATCCGGTGCCGAATTTGAATCGAAGAATCCGCCAATGTTGCACCTTCATGCAAGGGATTCCCCGAATCGAAAGGCGGGCGCGAGTTTGAGGGGTGGAAGTCATTCCTGGAGATTCGGTATCATCCCAGCGGCTCTCGTCGTCGCTCTAATTGCGTCCGCTCAGGATGTGACCTACAAAGTAAATTCTGGGACGGTGTCAACGCCGGCGGACAATGCGAAACAAACACAACCTCAATCTGGAAAGGTGCTCGGATGGGGTTCCAATATCCAAAATGCAAGGCTCGCGCGAGCCGCTGAGACCGCCCTTCGGAATCACAGCTATGCTGCTGCCACCGAGTACGCGCAACGGGCAGCAGAGTCAGCGCCCAACGATGCTCAGCTCTGGTTTTTGCTGGGATATGCGGCGCGGTTGTCAGGGAAGGGGCAACTTTCCATTGACTCTTACAATCACGGATTACGAAACGAACCAGCCTCACTCGAGGGATTATCAGGTTTGGCCCAGACTTTTCATGTCTTAGGCAAGAACAAGGAAGCGCAAGACCTTCTGCATCGCGTTCTAGCGGCCAACCCGAAGAGAGCAGGAGACTGGTTGTTGCAGGGTGAAATTAACTTACAGGCGGGAACCTACGACGACGCAATCGACTCGCTCAAAAGGTCGGAACAGTTACAACCCGCTGCGCGACCCGAGCTCCTACTGGCGCTCGCTTACCAAAAGACCAAGCGCTACGACGACGCCAGGAAGTATGTTGAAATCGCAAAGAGGCGCTCGCCGAACAACCCCGAGGTGTTGCGCTCCATGGCGGGCTTTTACCGGGACGTTGGCGACTACACCGCTGCCATCTCCGCGTTGCGCGGTATTCACGCGCCGCCCCCCGATGTGCGGGCAGAACTTGCTTACACATACCAACTCGCTGGCAAACCGGAGGAGGCTGCAAGACTCTACTCAGAAGCCGCTGACGCTTCTCCGCAGGACCTGAATCTACAGCTCTCGGCAGCGCAAGCCCAGCTTGGCGCAGGCGCGTTCGATCCAGCGGAAAACTTTCTTACCCGAGCCGCGGCATTAGATGCGCACCACTACAGGCTCCTGGCAATCCGTGGCGAACTCGCCCGCGTGCAAGAGCGGAATCAAGATGCTCTGACTGACTATCTCGCGGCTCTGGACAATCTGCCCCCCGCCATCCCCGAAGGAGATCTGTATCCGATTCAGCTGCGGATGAACGTCGTGGAATTGCAGCAGCGTCTCGGCGACGAGCAGGCTGCCAAAACCCAGCTTGCTGCCGCGCAGAAACAGATTGCCAGCCTGGACGGTGAAGGCCATGACAAGGAAGGCTTTCTCCGATTGAGAGCCACGATCAAGCTGGCGGGCGGCGACACCGAAGGAGCGCTTCAGGACGTGAATCAGGCGCTGGAGTTGAATGCCAAGGATCCTAATGCCCTCCAGCTCAATGGCGATGTGCTCGCCAAAATGCGACGAGGTGAAGATGCTATCCGGGTCTACAAAAAGATCCTGGACATCGACTCTGCCAACCGGTTGGCCCTCACCTCACTGGGCTCCGTTTCGAGAGAACTCGGTCGAGATCGCGACGCTGAAAAGTACTTCCAGAAGTTGGAGGCAGCATACCCCCGGCTCTATGTGGCGCACCTTGCATTGGGAGATCTATACACCTCACGTCGCGAATTTGCCAAAGCCCAGACAGAGTATGAGAAAGGTCACCAGTTAGCACCCACGAACAGCCTGATTGTCGCCGGGGGGATGAATGCCGCCGTTGAAGCTCATCAGTTCCCTCTCGCCGCTCACTGGCTGCAGACTGCTTCGCCCGAAATGCTGCGGAATGCTCAAGTGATGCGAGAGCGGGAACGTTATTTAATGTGGGCAGAAAAATATCAAGAGTCCGCGGAAGTGGGGCGCGAAGCAATCAAGAAACTGCCCCGCGACCGCGACGTGGTCGTTTACCTGGGGTACGACCTTCTCCACCTCGAAAAGTACGACGACCTTCTCCAGTTGACATCGCAATATGAAACAACCATGCCGAAGGAACCGGCATTGCCTCTGCTCGCGGGCTATGTCCACAAACACAATGGGGATCTCGATCAAGCCGAAGAAGCCTTCTCCCGCTCGCTGGACCGCGATCCCAAGGTCACAACCGCTTTCGTAAATCGCGCTTACATTCTGCACGATCAGCGCAAGACCAGCGCGGCCGCCTCGGACTTCCAAGCCGCTTTGCGGTTAGAGCCCAAGAATGGCGAGGCGAATCTTGGACTGGCCCAAGTGAGCCTGGACCAGCATCGGCCCGAGGCTGCTTTGCATCATGCGCAGCTCGCGGAGAAAGAGCTGGGCGATTCCATGGCCCTCCACTTGGTTCGAGGCACTGCCTATGGTCAGCAAGGGATGCTGAAGCAGTCGGCGTCCGAGTATCGTATTGCGCTCAAGGCAGCGCCCAACGATGCGCAGCTCCATTTCGCTTTGGCCAATACTCTGTTTGACTTGCGAGAGTATCAGGATTCAATTCAGGAATTGCAGGCTTCCGATAAGCTTGCCCCGGGCAACGGACTCGTGAGTGCGCAACTGGCGCGCGCCTTTGCTCACCTCGGAGACCGCGAGCACACGATGCAATCCATCAAAACCGCGGAGGCTCAGGGTCCCGGCTCGGTCTATGTTTCCACCGGCGAGGCGCTCAGCATTCTCGGCGAAGACGCAGCAGCAATGAAGCGCTTTGAACGCGCACTAAGCTCCCCAGGCAGCGATCGCGTCGGCGTGCGACTGGCCGTAAGCCGGCTCATGCTCAATCAAGAGGACACTGCCGGGGCACAGAGACAGATCACGCTCGCGATGATTGAAGCCGGTTCCGGCCGCACCCCGCCGCCAACAGGCATGCAGTTGGCGCAAGCCGCCGACCTCTTCCTTGGCATGCACGAGTATGACCTCGCACAGACCTACTTTTCCCGCGCTCTCGCTGCTGGCGGCCCTGAAGCCGACGTTCGAGTGGGGATCGCCAACACATATCTCGCTATGGGCGACACCCCTCGGGCCGAGGCGCAGCTCGCAGCCATTCCTCAGGATGGAGATTCCGAGCCAAGTTACCAGTACATGTTGGCCAAGGCGAATATTTACCGTCTGCACCATCAAGGTGCTGCGGCTTTGACCGCCTTCGCGGAAGCCGCGCAATCCGCAGGAGAAGATCCGACCGCACAAAGGGAAATGCTGCGCAGCGCCGGTGACGAAGGCATCCGGGTGAACAGCAAGTTAAGTCTGGCATCCGATTTTTCCGTGGCCCCAATCTTCGAGGACTCGACGGTCTATTCCCTCGACGCCAGATTATTGAACGCGCCAGAGGGTTTCCTGCCCACGCCCCGGTCGTCCTTGGAAACGCAGTGGACTACAGCCTATCGCCTGCATGTGGCCGGAATGCCTGATGCCGGAGGCTTCTTCCAGATTCGCAACGCCCGCGGGGACATTTCCCTGCCCAGCACCAATACGATTGTGAATCGCGACACTACCGACTACTCCTTTAACTTCGCCGTGAATCCGGTATTCCAACTGGGCAGCAATGCACTCTCGGTGAGCGCCGGACTGCAAAGGACAATCCGTCGCGATTCTCGGGACCCGATCGACATGAACCAAAATCTCTTTCGCCAGTTCTTGTATGTGTCGACGAGTTCGATTTACAACTGGGTTTCGGTGCAAGGGTACGCAGTTCACGAAGCAGGCCCCTTTACCGAGAGCCACCTGCGATCTCGCGACCTGTCTGGCGCATTGGAATTTCGGGTCGGCCGACCCTGGGGAAAAACAGCCCTTGTCACCGGATGGGGAGGACGCGACGAACAGTTCTTCCCCGTGATCCGGGAGTATTACTACACTTCCACTTACGCCGGCATCGAGCGTCGATTTTCGGAGAACCTGCGTCTCCGCGCAGTCGGAGAGTATCTGCGGTCCTGGCGGGTGGAAGGACAGCGGTTCGCTATCGCGCAGGCATTCCGCCCAGCTGCGAGCGCTGAATATTCCTTTGCCAAGAACTGGACGCTCGAGGCATCGTCGGCTTACTCCCGCGGCATGGGCTCCCACGACTACGATGCGGTCCACAGCGGCTTCAGCATCTCCTATGCCATGCCGTTCCGGCGCACCCTGGAGGAACAAGGCGGGCCGCTGGCAGTGCGCTATCCCATCCGCTTCTCCGCTGGCGTGGAGCAGGAAAGCTTTTACAACTTCACCAGCAGCAAGAACCAACAGTTTCGGCCGTTCGTTCGAGTCACCTTGTTCTAGAACAGCGTCGGGAGTCACATGAAGATCTGCCTCGTTACGGCGTTTCCCCCAAGCGGCCGCCAGCTGAATGAATACGGCTTCCATTTGGCGCGGGAACTCCAGCGCAACCCGCTGGTTGACCTCACCATTCTCGGCGACGGACTGACCCGCTACGAGTGGGCCACTGATAAGGACGGAAAAGCCCTCACAGATGCACAGGAGTTGCCCGGCTTTAACGTCGTTCGTTGCTGGGAATCCAACCGCCTTTCGAACCCGCTCAGGCTCGCTCGCACCGTTCGCCAATTGCGGCCCGACATTGTTTGGTTCAATCTCGTCTACTCCAGTTTCGGTACCCCCGAGCATCCGGTCGCGGCTTTTGCTGGTCTATGCAGCCCCGCTCTCACCAGAGCAATCGGTTATTTCACACACATCACCCTGCACCATATTCTGGAACACGTGGACTTCGCAGGTGCCGGCGTCAAGCGGGAACGCCTGTTCCGTCTGGGCAGCGAAATGGCGACTCGGGCTCTGCTTGGCGCCAACTCAGTTTCCGTACTACTCTCCGGTTACCGCCGCACTCTGCTCGAAAAGTACGCTGCGGAAAATGTCTTACTGGGGAATCATGGGACATTTTCCATGTGTCCGAGCCCGCCTGATTTCTCGCTGCGGGACAATCCCGACCAACGTATTTTGGCCATCGGCCACTGGGGCACTTATAAACGGTTGGAGACCCTGATGGAGGCGTTTCCGGCGGTTCTCGCAAGTCGGCCCAACGCCCGCCTCATCATCGCAGGCGCCAATCACCACACCACCCCGGGCTACTGGGAGTCGATCCGTGACCGCTACGGAGCAAATCCCCGAATCGAATTCCGCGGCTACGTTGCCGAAGCGGACGTTCCCGAGTTGTTTCGCACCACCAGCGTGGTCGTGCTCCCTTACGATTCCGCAACCGGATCCAGTGGTCCAGCGCATCAGGCCTGCGAATACGGCGTGGCACTGGTATCAGCCGATCTGCCCGACTTCCGGGATATGGCAGCCGCCGAGAACATGGCGATTCACTTCTACAGGACGGGCGACCCAGTCGATCTGGCCGGGCAACTCAATGCACTGCTCGAATCGCCGTCGCTGCGTCATCAAGCCGCTGAGCAGAACTACGCCGCCGCCTTACGGATGACGATGCCCAACATCGTTCGCAACTATCTTCGCTGGTTCGAGCTCAAGCGGCGAAGGCAGACCCTGGACGTTTCCAGCCGTGGTCGCTTTAGCAGTCGTTGGCGGCAGCTCTCCCTGCGTTCGTCCCTTTCGCTCCTGCCACCGCCTGCCACCCGATCGAGTGCCCCCGCTGGGCATTCAAGCGCGGTAAACGAGGCGGCTGCGGACTAGTACATCGTGCTTCACCAGGACGTCAGCGACTCCCCATTTGCATACTCCTCCAGAATCGCCCCCGAGGCCGCGCTGTCCAGTTGGTGTTGCACCCCGACCACGGGCCCCCAGGCTGGTTGGGGGATCGTTGACCATGCTACTCCACCTAGGTAGATGGTGTGCCCGTCCAGGGTCAGCGTCACGAAACGCAAGCTCGTATTCCGGTCCGTCGCAGGACCAAAGGCAAGCGGAATTTCCTGATACCCGGTCGGCATGACCCGTTGCAAGTAATAGGTCACGTGGTGCCACGTCCCTGTGGTGGTTTTGCATGGAGCTGTGCCGGCGTCCACCCACGTAAGATCCGTGCCACGCGGCAGCCAAAGCTGCCACCGGTTCGTGATGTAGTTGCACTGGGACCCAAACATGAACTCATGCACGCCATCCCGAAATGGCAAAGCTTGAAACATGTCGAACTCGAGCGCTTGTATCGAACTGATTTTGGTGCTCGTGGGAACGTAGAACCAGAAATCCCAAAGGAAGTTCGTATGACCTGCGCCGCCGGACGGAATGGCGTATTTCCTGTAGAAGAGGCTGTCGTCATACGTGCAACCGCTCGCCAGCATAAAATGCTGGCCGATGGGCCCGTCCGAACCCGGTAGGTTGTTCGTGTTCGGATCGACGCTGTTGAGGAATTGTCGAATGCTCCCGTGGTTGCAATTGCCTCCTACCCCTGGATCGTTGTCTGTCGTCCAGGTGCCGCCATCGATTCCAACGGTACGGTGGGCATGCACGGGAGGCGCCGGTGGAGCGAAGCCCGCAATATTGATTTGGTAGGTCCGGGTAGCCAGGTTGTGTCCAGAGTCCCAAGCCCTGACGTAAAGTGCATGAGCTCCGGACGGCAGACTGATCCAGGCATCCATGGACGGGCTGAAGTTTCGAAAGACATTCACGCCGTCGACATAGACGACATAGCCCGTAATGGTGGTCGTGTCCTCGGCTGTGGCCTGCACATGGATCGGTGACGTCAAGCTCGTTGAGCCGCTCGTAGCGAGATTCGGAGATTGCAGAGAAATCGCAGTCACTTCTCCGTGCGCCACCAACTTGAATGCCACCAGGAAAATCATGAGCCTTACCGGTCCAAACAATGGGTTAAACCTTGCAAAGTTAGAACGAACTTCCGACAACGCGCCTCCAGCCCCAGCCAGCGTCGGAAATGCTACGTTACTCTCCCGCGGCTAGCCAAAACATCTGTGGAATAAGTGATCGTTGTCAGAAAAATACAAGGGATACTGTATTGACACAACCCCTCGAAAGTCTCAGGACTAATAGCTTCCTGTTGGATCTCGAACGGAGCGGGGGAAAAATGCGGGAATAAGTAATGGAAACGAAGAGAGAACGAGAAGGCAAGTAGCACGAAGGAAAGGAAATGAATCGGTATCGGTAGAAATCTGAATGCTACTGACGAGAGAGACTAGGGATGCGACGGAGGCGCGGAGGGGGAACTACTGGGTTCGATTACGGGCCTGCCATCGCGGTGCTTGAGGACGACTGGCTCCGTCTCCCGGTGTCGCGCCGCGCCGACAGTTTCAATCGCTCCGGAGACACTGGATTCATTCCCAGTTGCAACCGAGTCCATGTGAAATCCTTCAAAGCCGGGTCGACTCGCCAGACCCACGCGAGCGCGCGAGCCAGGAGCCGCTTGTGCCTCGCGGTAGAACTCCTGCGCTGTTTCAAGATCTCCATACATCTCGGCAAGCACCGCCTGATTATTCATCGAGAAAGCATTCGATGGGTTTATCCGATACGCCTGCGCGAAATTCTGCTCTGCCCGAACCCAATCGTTACGATTCAGCGCTGCCACTCCCCGCACGTTCAGGAGAGCTGCCTGAGCCTCCGGAGTCTGTAGTTGGCCCATACGCTTGCGCAGGCGTTTCGCACTCTCAGCGGCGCTTGTTTCGACAGGTTTGCCTCGCCAGGCAGGGTCCATGCTCACGACAACTGTCTGTGCGGTATGAGAGTCGGCGGCGGCAGCGTAGTACTTGAGAGCATCTGCATATTCACCCTCGGCCTCCTTCGCCACCCCGAGATTGTTCAGAGTAAATCCGTTCTTAGGGTCAAGCGTAAGGGCATTTTGCAAAAGAGCATCCGCTTGCCAGGCGCGGTCCTGCGACAACAAACGAACGGCTTCCACATTCGCTCGATTGATCCGAATCGCAAGGTCCTTAACGCCGCGAAGCGCGCTTTGCAACGACAAGCCCCGCAAGCTGGCCGAACTGGCGCGCTCAATGTTGGCGTCGGTGGCTTGATCACCAGCCAAACCGTAAAAAGTCTGAGCCCTGTCCTGCTGGCCTTCGAGTTCGGCAATGTAACCCAGATTGTTTAACGTAAAGGGATCGCCAGGGTCCAGCACGTACGCTTTATAGAAAAGCGTTTTCGCCTTCTCGTATTGATTCTTCAAAACCGCTTCGACACCCTCACGGTTGAGCTCTTGCACCGGCGTGCTCAAGCTCTTCTTCGGAAGGTTGATGCGAAAGTCTCGGGCCTCAATGGGAGGAACCGCGACTACCGTAAGCAGCACTCCCAGTACCGTCCTTTTGCAGAACTGCTCCATGATCCTGTCCAAACTCCCCTCCTTTGGCACCCCTAAGATGCTCGGAGCGTTCAAGATGCTGCGTCGGTTTACGGTCTTAATTTCGCGCAATTCACCCGTCCGTTCATGCTGCCGCAAGCGGAGTTTTAGGCATCAGAATATCGACAACGAGGTGGGTTTTTGATTCGGAGATCTCTAGGTTCGTTCGTCCTGGCAATTAGCCTCGCGGGCGCCAATTCGGTGCTCGCCCAACAACCGCCTTCCCAGTCCCGGGAAGCGAAACCCCTGGAAGCGCGAGAAGACGCAAAAAAGGGACTCGCGGAACCTCCCGGCGAGGCCGCTCCGGCTGTCACCCCGACGACCAACCGTCCTGCAACAATAGCGTCGCCTTCCGTGCCACCCGTTCCGAAGGGAGAAGTTTCCCTGCTCAGTGGTACCGTCCAAAGCGTGGACCACGTTCGAGACAGCCTCGTGCTGAAGGCCTTTCAAGGCCACCGCATGTCCCTGCTATTTGACGAGCGTACGCAAGTATCTCGGGACGGAAGCGCAGCTTCCGTCGACGACATCCAACCGGGGCAACAAGCGTCCGTAGACAGCACTCTGGACGGCACTGACGTTTTCGCTCGCAAAATCCGTATTGGATCGCACGGCATCGCGGGTCAAGGAAGCGGACAAATTGAGGTGTTCCGCCCGGAGCGAGGAGAGTTACTGGTACGCGACTCCATAACTCCCGGAGCCGTCAAAATGCATTTATCTTCCGCTGCGACGATCCGGCAAGGAGCGCGTGCGGCAAATCCTTCACAATTGACAGCCGGAACTTTGGTGAGCTTCACATTCGTTCCCGGGCCCGAAGGGCCCACCGTAAATGAAATCTCGATACTCGCCTCCCCGGGCACCGTCTATGCCTTCTCCGGTCAAGTGGCGGATCTGGACCTCCAAAAAGGCCTGCTAGTGCTGGAAGACACCTCCAGCCACAACACTTATGATCTCTTCTTTGATCCGGCGGGACGCCACCCGACCGAAGGCTTAAACATCGGAGCCAAAGTCACGGCGCAAACACAGTTCGACGGCAAACAATATCGGATTCGCGAGCTTACCGTTACCCCCGCGCGCACCAAATAGCAAAACCGTCTCTTGTAACATACAACACTCTTCCCGAAGCCAAGAGTAGAGCGGCGTCATAAGCAGTTATGGTGGGTCGCTCATAGCCGTCACGCTAGGTCATCCGTAAACAGTCGTGATGAGGCAACTCGTGACAGTCATGACAGATCGCGCAAGAACACTCTTTGGTCACCAGTTACGGTAGGTCCCGGCTTCAGCCGGGACACTCAGACCCCGTAGAGCCGTGAGCTTCAGCCCCGAGGTAATACCTGCAACAGAACCGACAATCGATGCACAGATTCCAATCGGCTTTATACTTCTTCCAATCGGCTTTATGCTTCGCGACCATCTGAGGTAATGCTATGGCAACTGGTTCATGTAGCAGGGACCCGACGTAGGCTGAGCCGGAACGGTTGGCGGGGTCGCCCATGGAACATTCTGAAAATCAAAGAACTCCGTCATGTCCATCTGCGCAGCATCTCTCTGCGTCAAACTCGGAAGGTTGAACCGAGTTTCCACCAACTTCAACCACGCCGTGTAATCCGCCACCGTGTGAGACACGTAATTTTTCTTTGCGAAAGGAGATATCACTATGAGCGGGACGCGGTATCCCGTGTAAACAAAGTCGCAGGTGGGGCCGGTGCTGGTTGTGCAGATGTCAGGCCCGTTAGGAGGAGGCCCGGGCTCTAGGTCCATCGGCTTGATTCCATCTGGGCTCACGGCGGTTTGTGGGGGAACGTGATCGTAAAACCCGCCAAATTCGTCGTAGGTGAGAATAAACACTGAATCTTTCCACGAAGAACTTCCCATCAGGCCGTTAATCAGTGTCGATACGAATTGCGCTCCCACCTGAACGTTCGCCCCCGGCACGCCGTCGTCGACGCCGGGGTGTTCATCAAGGCCGGCGTTGTACCCGGGCTCAATGTAGGCCACGGCTGGAAGTGTGCCATTGCTGAGGTCCGTCTGGAACTCGCTCACCGGCACGATGTTGCCGGGATACTTAGTGGCCGCGGCAAAAAAATTGAGCGCGCTATCCTGCGCTGGAGGATTGGCGGAAGACAAGTCCGTGACGTACACCTTCCACGTGACGCCAGCGGCCTGCAGCAAGTCGAAGATCGTTTGGGTAGCTAGCGGCGGACTGCCCGGCGGAGGCGGGTAAACATGACCGGCCGAGGTCGCTGCCAGCATGTACATACGATTCGGTTGTGTCCGCGACATGGTGGGAGCGAACCATCGATCGGAGGTAGCGAAGTTCGAGGCGAGAAAATAGTAGTAGGGCAAATCTGATCCGTCGTAATAGCTCATCGCTCTCTTGCCATCCACGTCAAAAAAGCCCAGGCTCCGGGCATCATGGGCGGAAGTCCACACAAACCCATCCAGCAGTGGCGTGGACGAAAGAGGATTGCTCAGATTCCAGTCAGCATGACTCTCATTCCAGGAAGGACTCGGGTTCTCTTCGCACATCGAGACCATGTGAAAAGTAGAGACTTGAGGACTGCCAGCGTCAACGGTGCAATCATTTCCGGGAGCGGGGAAGCTTGGGTCACAGCCGGCGACGCTCGGCGCTGGACCTTGCACTGGCTGCGCCCCCGAGACCGGATTGAATTGAGGTAACCCATCGAACGATTGATCGGGGTAGCCGTTTGCGGCCCAATATCCGCGAAGACTGCCAAAGTAGTGTTCGAAGCCGCGATTTTCCTGGGCAAGAATGATGATGTGATTGATTTGTTGAAGGCCGCTCCCTCCCCCAGTCCCCTGGCCGAGATTGCTGTTTCCGAGCCCCCGGCAACCGCCAAGGGACGCTACGAGAACAGCAAGGCTGGCGACTGCAAGCTTGTTGGCGCAGCTACTAGGCAGTGAGTTCCTTGACTTAGGCATATACCCGTCCCTTTGAGTGCTCATAAACGGCACTTCAGATGAACGAATACGGGTCGGAGGTTGGCACGAGCTGTGTCACATTCCCTACGGCGCGTCGTCGGGCACGACGAGCCTCTGTCGTATTTCCTACTAATCTAACTGCCAGTGTCCTTCTGACTTTTGACACCGCGTATACACCGCTTTAGTCTGGCCCAACTGCCTTCCGAAAGCTCCGAAATAATGTCCAGTAGCATGTCCCGCAATTTCACGTCCCCATATAACACACCAGCGTCGGTTGAGGTATTGCTGTGAGCAGTCTTTTGCGAATCTTGTTCCTCATTCCACTTCTCGCGACATTCGGCTTTGCCACTGTGACGGTGAGTTCTCCCAGCAACGGAAGCGTCGTCGGGTCTCCAGTAAACTACTCGGCCACATCGACAACAGGGTGCTCCAAAGGTGTCGCTTCGATGGGAGTCTATATGGACAACCAGCTAGTTTACGTGGGCAACGGTACCACTTTGCACGCGAGCATCAACATTGCGCCCGGCAGCCACAACACCGTTGTGGAAGAGTGGGACTACTGTGGAGGCGCAAGCTATGCGCACGTGGCAATCACAGTCAATAGTCAGGCTGGTGTTTGGGTGACGTCGCCCAGCAACAACTCCAACGTCGTTTCGCCCGTCAGCTATGCCGCCACCGCGACGACGACATGCCCGCGAGGCGTCGCTTCAATGGGCATATATGTCAACAATAAGTTGAACTTCGTGAGCAATGGCGCAAAGCTGAATACCGCTTTGGCACTTACCCCCGGAACGTATGACACGGTCGTACAGGAGTGGGATTATTGCGGCGGGAGTACTTTCAAGCATGAGAAGATCACTGTGGGCGGAAGTGTATTCACGAATTTGCAGGCCAGCGGTGGATGGTCCGGATACGGCGAGTTCGCGCCAAGCTATAACACCTGCTCAAGTTGCGGCCCGGGTGTTACCTGGTCCATGAATCAAGGAGTCACTTCTCCTTCTCTCACTGGAAAAGCCGCGAGGTTCTCAATTGGCGGCACGACACCTTATGCTGATGTTTTGTGGACTAATCCATTGATCGGTAATTTTTCATCGCAAGGTCTCCCTGATCCCGGGCACGCGATCATTCCGAACCTTCACGGCTTTACCTACGACATCTATTTTTACAGTTCTACTTTTGAGCTATCCCAGGTCCTTGAATTCGATATCAACCAATACTTCAATTCGTTGGCATTTACCTGGGGAAACCAGTGCAGGATCGCTGGGGGCCGCGAATTTGACGTCTGGGATAATGTCAACTGGAAGTGGGTGCCGACAGGAGTCCCGTGCAATCCGGTCAACAACTCGTGGAATCGCCTGACGCTCCAAGTCCAGCGCACTTGGGACAACCAGCTCCTCTACCATTCGATTACATTTAACGGAGTGACTACCGTCATCGACCGCTATTTCCCGCCGTTTTCAGTCAACAACTGGTATGGCGTCACGGCCAATTACCAGATGGATGGCAATTACAAACAGTCACCGTACTCAGTTGTCATTGACAAGTTCAATCTCACCTATTGGTAGCCGTGAGATACCCGGAGTGCTTGCGGATCCCATCCTCTGGGGAACGGCTCTGAATGGCTAGGTCCGCTTTGTTGATCACGAACCTAGTCATCTGCGGGATCGACATCGGCGGCACGATCGACAGATGTCCTGTTAGATCTGCCAAATCCAGATAGGCGGCGCGGTTAAGGCGCAGGAACCTGACAGGGTACTCCGGCTTGCGCGATCGTGCGTGCTCCGGATCTGCATCGAGCAGGAAGGCAACATCCGGACGGGGTACCGCGCGCGCGAGCAGCTCGGCATAGCGCCGTTCAATCCGGTTTTGCAGGTTCAGATTCGCCAATTCGTCGTACAGATACCGATCACACACAATCACGTCGACGCCGCGACCTGAGAGTCGTATCACCTGAAGCCGCACGTGTATCGCATCGAAGAGATACAGGCAAAGTCGAAACACCGTCATATACCAGGAGCGAACGTTTTTGTCCCTCCGTTCCACTGGTTTTCCCGGTGCCCCAACCCCTTTCTGGCTTTTGAAGAGGGTATGGCTCATCGTTTCGCGCACAGATCCCAGCACGGCCATATCATTCCAAAACGTCAAGAGGCAGACCCGCATTCCGGCGGCTTCCAGCGAATCGACTAAGCGATCGATTTGCGTAGTCTTCCCTGAGCCGTCGATCCCGGAAAAGGTGATAAGACACGGACGCTCGACCGCTCGGACACACGGGCTGATCAACTGAAGGCGTGCCATATGCCGACTCAGTGGCTCCCGGGCGGCCTGCTCGGGCTGGCTTGGGACAGAGCCATTGTCGTTCCAATTGCAGCCCCTGCACCGACCAGGGCTCCAACGCGAATGAGGACGGAGCGAACACGGCGCTGCCGCGCGGGGGCAAGAGCCGCGCCGGCCGGTCTCGATGCCGCCACACCGGTAATCGGTAGAGCTTCCGCCGCAGCGGTCCCAACCGGTTGGTGAATGATAGTCTGCTGCGGGCCGCTGACCTGAGAATTATTGGTGACGGGATTGTTGCTGACCAGATCCGAGGGTGAATTTGCTTCAGCCGGCATGTCGGGCACCGGGACAGCCGGAGCTGGTGGCGGCGATTGGGGAGTCGGGGGCGCAGTACTTACACGACCGGACTGCACAGACGAGCCAGTACCTCCAGACCCAGGTGCGATCACTGGTTGACCGGCTGGTTGACCGTCGGACTGACTCGTCGGCGCAGGGTTCTGTTGAGTACCTTGAACGTACACCAACCGTGATCGGACAAAGCTTGGACTATCGGGTAATGGCGTCGGAAGCGCCTCCTGAGCAGCCACCACCCCTTGCAGGAGCATCCCCAACACCAGGCAGCGCGCCGGATTTCTCCGCCACCTTTCCGACTCTGCATTCGTCATCAATCCCTCCAAACGGAATCAGCCGCGAGACGGCTCAATTCCGTATGTTTGGCGTTCGTCCGTATTTCTGTTGACTGCCGCGAAAGGAAAGCTGGTAAAGCTCGTGACCGCGTCAGAGGTGCTTTCAAAAGTTTCAAAGAGCCGGTCAACGCGGGTAAGCTCGAGGATCACCGCAATCTGCGGAGAAACCGCAGCGAGCTTGACGTCGCCATTCCTCTTGACAACCTCTTCCATGGTACGGAGAAGTAATTCGACGCCCGCGCGATCTAGTTCGCGAACTGCGGAGAAGTCCAATACTAGGCACGGCCAATCGCGACCGAACAGCACGACAAGCTCTCGCCACAACTCCGGGATGCAGTTAAGCGTCACACTTTCCGGCATCTCCTTCACCATGACAGTTCTGCAGGTTGTCATACTTTAATCTCCGAACAACACTTCCGAGAGTCTGCCCGCGGCTCGATAAAAGAAGCTCGAGCAGGCGAAGCCCAGAGTACCGTTCTCCCGGCCGGCTTCGCGAGAAGGCGCCCCCCAGCGAGTAACGGGGGCCGTGTCGCGAATCAACTTGGGATCCCGAATGCACAGCGCAAGATTCCTGCGTACGTCCACCAGCGTGTTGCCTTCCACCACGGAACGAGAGATTTCCAACCCGCTTGCAAGCTCCGTGAAGGGGAGAACCGAGGAAGCGTCCACAATCGTTCCGTCGCCCACGTTGGAATGATGTTCAATATTGCTGAAGCGGGTGACGACGGCGGACGCTCCAATGTTCGTCCAGGAGCCCAGATAAACGGGCGCGACTAAGCGAGCGAGCCTGTGGACTAGAGCACCGTCCTCCACCCAGATACCGGGCTTAATTTCGCCACCCCCGGGCCGGACTTCACAGCGGCAAAGAAAGCCGTCCTGCACCAGCCGTCGCAAGTCTCCCGCGCTTGCCAGGCGATTGACATAGCCATCGATCGGACAAGGAACAGGCAAACCCGGAAATTCTCCGTACCGAAACGGAAGTGTGCAGCCAATCGCCGCTGTACCAAACCACTCGGATTCCACGGCCCACAGATCCAGAGGCCCTTGCGCGTTGTGAAGCTGCGTGAGAGGAACGCCGGTGCTTCGATGGAAGTCTAGAAAATGCCGTACATCCCACTCGACATAGGCGTTAACCCCGATCATCAAAACAGTTCGAACGCCTTGAGCACTTTGCCGGATAACCTCTTGCTGCGCCGTAGGCCAGCGCTCGTACGATCGCTCTGTAACTATGCGCCTGAAAGACGCTCTTAACTTTGGCAAGTTCGGTCCAACGCCCGGTCCAGCGACTACGGAGACCGATTCGATTCCGGCGTTCCGCAACCGCTTCACCGTGCGATCCAAAAGTGACTCGCCAAAAATTTCCGTCGAAGCGATGGGGCCTCTACCGCCGGTGGTCCGGCCTTTATATGCCAGATCCGAATCGGACGCGGTAAAAGGAGCGATCCGATCATCGATCACGAGGATTGCGCTTGCTTGCACTGTCTGCTCCTCTAAATCCAAATAGACACGCGATGTTTTGACTTGCTGGTCGGCTGGTTTCTTCAAATCTCTCCAAAAGACCGCTGACGACTGCTCTACCTTAGCTAAGAACGCGGGGTTCAGCCGATACCGTCTTCGCTGTAATTGCAAAGAAAAATTAACTGTCGAACCCGAAGCAAACTGGCCGTCGCCGCTGGCATCAAAAGCACATTCCGAAAGGCTTTGGAAAGTCGAGGTCGGTTTGTGGATCCAGTGGTTAGGTCTGTCCAGACACCAGCGCAACACATGGAAGTTCTTTCCAGACTGATGGTGCGCGCTCATTGCGAGAACCATCGCGGTACCGTGCCGGAGGATTTCGGGCAGCTCAGCGAGGATGCAAACTACCTGAACGGTCTGGGCCCGTCAGCCTTGGACGAATTTCTGAAGCTCGCAGACAATCACCATGTGCTGGTCCGCGTCTTGACCATTCTGCAGTGTGCCGCGACCGCGCTCAAGCAGGAACGCATGGCCCTTTGGTGCGAGGGCTATCTCGCCAGGGACCGGACACGAATCAAACACAGCATCGAGGTGTTGAACGCAGTCTGCAACGTTCTGGAATCACGAGGATGCCCAGCAACCGTCATCAAATCACTGGACCATTGGCCCGATCGTGGATCCGACCTGGATCTCTACACCACAGCCTCGCAACCCGCCGTGAATCATGTGCTCGAGACCGAATTCGACGCTCGCGCCGTGGAACGGAGCTGGGGAGATCGGCTGGCAAATAAGTGGAATTACCGCGTTCCAGGCTTACCGGAGCTGATTGAGGTTCATGTTCAGTACTTGGGACAGATTGGTGAACACGCCGATATCGCCATGCGTGTGGTTGAGCGCAGAGTCCGCAAGCAACTCGAGGGTTTTGAATTTTATGTTCCCGCTCCCGAGGAACGAATCATTATCTCTGCGCTCCAAAGGGTGTATCGGCACTTCTATTATCGGCTCTGTGACATGATCGATATAGCCACACTGCTGCAACGGGAAGAAGTGAATTTCGCCGAGTTGCGCAATGCTGCCGACCTCGCCGGCATCTGGCCCGGGGTCTCGACATTTTTGTTCTTGATTCGACGTTACCTCGCCACTTTTGGTGGCGAACTGAATCTTCCGCGTCAGGTTCTCGATGCTGCCCACTCACGCGGAACTGGTGTCCATTTTTCTGAAGGATTCTTGCGAGTTTCTAAGGTCACCGGAGCGGAGCTGTATGCATCGCAATTGTTACAGGCAGGAAAACACCGAGACGTTCGTGCCCTCGTTCGCCTCCCACTGTTACCGCCGTTAGCCATTACGGCGGCGGTAGCTCATAGCTTTACAGGGAACGACAAGGGGATTTGGTAACTACACTTTCGACTTGGACCTGTGGGATCGACGAGATCCTGCTGTGAGTGCTCGCTACTCCGTCTACAAAAACGTATACAGCCCGGCGTTCTCGCAGAGACTCTTGCGGAGATACTCCCTTAGGACACTCTTAAGAGTGAAGTTTGCAGGCCTAGAACTTGGTTCTGGGCAGTCCTCGTCCGCTGGATGGTGCGTGCGTTTCCAGAATGGTTCCACTACTAGGTTACCGAATCTATCCCATACGGAACATCGCAAAGCGGCTTGTTGCCCGGAACCTGGGTGGAACTGCGGGAATTCTGAACGCAGTACTTCTCGGAAGCGGATGAAGCCTAGCGCATGCGCCGAATGAAAAGTGAGTGCCGCTCCGATTTATAGAAGCCGAGGACGTAAATAACCGGCTTACTCTTGGACGAGAAGATGACCTGGCGAATTCGCAGCAACGGAACACCCGTGGGAACGCCGAGCAGTTGGGCGACGCGCCCTTCGGCGACGGTCGCATCTACTTCTTCGTCGGCATAGGCGATTTTAACGTTGTAGTCGTGTTCCAGTGTCGCAAACAAAGACGTTCGCGCGAGCGGCGCCTCAACCACTCCGGCAAATTCATTGGCAGGCAGATAGCAGGTCTCCAGAGCGAAAGGCTCGCCGGCGGCGTGGCGGACGCGCTCGATTTTGACCATGCGGCTGGCTGCCGGAAGTCCGAGCCGGGCGGCGACCTCCTGCTCGTCCTCGATAATTTTGTTGAGAACGATTTTCGACTGCGGCGCGAGCCCGCGGCTGCCCATCTGCTCGGTATAGCTCATCAGCTTGTTGAAGTGAATCCTGGGCGGAGCGACAAAAGTGCCCGCGCCCGGCCGGCGCTCGACAACGCCTTCGCGCTCCAGAAGGGCTAACGCGTGGCGGGCCGTCATCGGGCTCACGCCATGCACGCGGGCCAATTCGCGCTCGGAAGCGACGGGATCGCCGGGCTTCATCTGGTGGCTCCGGATTTGTTTCAGGACGGATTGCTGGATTCTTTCGTAGGCCCGCGTCCCGTTGGTTCCGGAGTTCCTCGGCATTCCACCTCTCTTAAGCATAATAAGCGCTACCCTTGCGGCCTCAGGGGGCCATGCGTATCTGCTATATAGCGTAAGTGAAGGGGAAAGTAAAGGAGCCTTTGGCGCGGTGCGGAGGGAAAGTGCGGTCCGAGGAGCGAGGTTTCTTGTTTTACATAGGAAAACCCCGCGCTTTTACTATGTTATTTCATAGAAATCTGGTAGGCGTGCGTTTTCTGTTTTGCCTGCATCGAAAAAATACTTTGGAGATTTTGCTTTTTCCTTGACCGGACGGTTTTGTCTGCTATATAGCATTGAGTTGCGAAGAGAGATAGTGGATTCGCATTACCCCAGGTTTGGCTCGCTAACCGTTGTGTGGAGGGTTGGAAAATGAGGATCAAGTCGTTACTCAGTCTTACGTTCGCTGTGGCGCTGGCCGTAGCGCTGGGTGCCATGGGCGTTCCAGCCTTTGGTCAGGAAGTCACCGCGAATATCGTGGGCACGGTTACGGATCCCAGCGGCGCACCGGTTCGGGGTGCGGCCGTCGTAGCTACGGATGTGGATCGTGGAACGGTCTGGAACGCAACGACCAACGACGCGGGAGCCTATAACCTGCTGCGGTTGCCAATTGGCAGCTACACGCTCAAGGTGACGGCCCCGGGCTTCCAGACCGTCACACGTGTGCCCTTTACCCTCGTGCTCAACCAAACAGCGCGCGTGGACGCACAGCTCAAGGTAGGCCAGGTCTCTGAGACCGTCGAGGTGATCGGCAGCGCACCAGTGCTACAGACGGAGAGCACCGAAGTGAGCACGCTGATCAATGCCCACACCAACACGAGTCTGCCCTTGGCATCGCGCAACTACTTGCAACTTACGTTGCTAGCACCGGGCACCACAACTGTCAATCCTGAGAGCCTGCGCAATCCCCAAAACATGCTGGGCTCGGGCCGCCCCTACATCAACGGCAATCGCGAACAGGCGAATGAGTATCTGATCGACGGCATCTTGAATAGCGAAGACAAAAACAATGAGACCGGCTATCAGCCCAGTGTTGACGCCATTCAGGAATTCAACCTGATCACACAAAATGCGTCGGCCGAGTTCGGAAACTATCAAGGCGGAGTCGTCAGCGTCAGCACGAAATCCGGAACCAACAAATATCACGGCGGCGCGTACGAGTTTTTCCGGAACGATGCGCTTGATGCGAACAAGGCCTCCGCGGGATGGACGCGAGGCATCGACAACGGCATTCTCGGCTTCGATGCGCAAGGTGTGCAAAAGAAGCCAGAACTGCGTTATAACCAGTTCGGTGGGACTTTTGGCGGGCCGATTATTAAGGACAAGCTGTTTTTCTTTGCCGACTATCAAGGGCAGCGTTTGATCAATGCCGGTCCGACCGGGGCTCAGGTGCTCACCACGAGTGCTCGCAATGGGGACTTCTCCCAACTCTGCCAAACATCCTTCACCGGAGGTATTTGCCAAGACACCGCGTTGGACTCCCAGGGCAACCCTTACTACGTCCACCAACTGGTTGTTCCCAATACTGGGGGCGGGTACCCGTATTATGTGAATCCGGCCCAGAATCCCAATCCCGGAGGGCAGCCCACGCCAATTGCAAGTAATCTGATGTCCAATGCGGGGCTCAGTCCGAGCCCGGTGGCAACCGCGCTGTTTGCGCTGTCAAAGAACTATCCTGTGCCGCAGGCAGACACGTTGGCAACCAACAACCTGTTC
>Ga0137418_10000132_pt1 | contig 54989 bp, 23 predicted proteins | sample CZODoug3_1_2_16f_FD_122242 | JGI IMG/M metagenome (GOLD analysis project Ga0137418, IMG submission 122242) | Vadose zone soil fungal communities from Angelo Coast Range Reserve, California, USA - CZODoug3_1_2_16fungal (Hybrid Assembly) | ecosystem: Environmental > Terrestrial > Soil > Vadose...
CGCCCCTGTAAAGCTTTCACTCGCTCGGTCCAACCTCGCGAGATCTCTCATAGTCATCTCGCTCGAGTTTCGGCACAGGACGGGGAGGCTGAAGTTTTTCGTGTCAACCGTGAGACGACCTCACTGGCGGCAATTCGACGTGCCCGACGGATTTCGCGACGATCGCTCGGAATCCTTCAGGGTTCCGCCGCGCCCACTTCTTGAACTCGGTTCCGCAGAAAGGACAAAAGCGCATGGCTACTTCCTGCGAGATACGAGTGCCCATCGTAGATCCCCGCGCATTGGACTCAGCTCGTACGGCACCTACGAGGCGTTCGTCGTTTCCCTGATCAACAGTTCGGAATTGAAGGACAAAAAACGGGATTCCGCCAAGTTCATACACCAGAAAAGCGCATCCGCGGCGACCCACATGCTCGTCGTCGGAAAGGGTGACCAAAGTGTCGCAGCAGAGTTTCATCATGGCACCTTATATTGGTTCAATTGTTGTGATGTTGGCGCGAGGACGCGGTACTCGGTATTTTCGACGCCCGTCACGTTATCGTAATCCTTCCAGGTCTCGGCCTGACCATTGAGCCTCCACTCTTCGAGCACACGCACCGGTACCCTGAAAGCCCATAGCTGACCGGGTCGGTTCAATGCCGCGACAGACTCCACGTCGGCGCCCAGAGATAGCGGTCGACTACCGCTCACTTGGCCATTGAGAAGGTCGCCCTTGTGATACAGATCAATAGTGGGCTCCGTAAACTGAGGCGTGGCGGATGGACCGCGTCCTGTGCCGAAACTCGACAGAGCCGAATAAGGGCTGGGGACGATGCCGACGTCATGCGGCGGAGCGGTGGCAGTAGTGAGTCCACCGAGGCGCTGGCTTCGATGCACGGGACCGTCCTCGTTCGCCGCCGCCGCCGGTGCGGGCAACGCGTTGGCGAGCCCCTGGTGGTTTCGTTCGTGATGGTAGTGCGCCACGTACTCTGAAATCGCGCGCCGCAGGTGCCGCTCACCGAGTGGGATCATCCGGGACAAGCACTCGCTTCGGACCGAGAGGACGAATCTCTCCGCGAACGCATTCAGGTTCGGGCTCCGCGCGGGCAGCAGAAGCACCTTCGTCCCTTCCCGTGTGAGCGCGTCGCGGAACTCCCTCGTGTACAGCGGGTCTCGGTCGACGATGAGGTAGCGCTTCCCCCGCAGAAACCCATTCACCGCGTCGAGGAGGTTGCGCGCCATCTGCTCCATCCACGGTCCGTCGGGCTGGCCACAGATCCCCGCCACCTCGACCTTGCGGCTCGCGAGATCGATGACGAAGAAGACGTACGTCCGCGCCAGCCCCAAGAGGCCCATCACCTCGACCGTGAAGAAGTCGGCCGCGGCGATCGCGCTCAGGTGCGCCCGAATGAACGTCGCCCACGAGTAGCGCCGTGCGCGCGTCGGCGCAGGATCGAGCCCTTGCTCGTGGAGGATGCGCTTGATGGTGTTCCGCCCCACCTCGTGGCCGAGGTTCTGGAGCGCACCACGCAGGCGGGTGTAACCCCATCCCGGGTTCTCCGTCGCCATCCGCACCAGCAACTGCACGATCTCGGCGCCGGTCCTTGGACGCCCCGGGTTGCGCTTCGCGTGGCCGTCGTACTTCTGCGCCACCAACTCGCGGTACCAGCGCAGGATCGTGTCCGGCGTCGCCAGCGTGGCAACCTCGCGGAGTCCTTTACCCCCGAGCTTGTGCCCCAGAATGGCCAGACGCCGCCGCTGGGCGTCGGTGAAGCGAATGCGTCGGCCGCCGAGCTGCTCGCGAAGATGTCGGATCTCCTCGCGCTGGTACTCGATCAGCTCCTGCTGGTAGCGCCCGAGCCAGACACCGATCCACGCCGCCAGGAACTGCACCGGCAGTGGCAGGGTCATCTGCGGCTGTTGCTTCGCGCGCACTCTGGCGCCTCTACGCCTTTCGCCCGCCGCCTGTAAAGCACGCCCCCGGCACCCTCTCAACCCTGCGGACTCTCTAACGCTCTTCGTCGATCCAGTTTCGGCACCGGACGGGGTCGTCGACCCCATGGCTGCGCAAGCGGTAGAAGGTGTGCTGACTGCCCCCCCGAGCTGTCCCGCAGCAGCTCCGCGCCGCGCCGGAAGTTTTGGAAGGCCTTTCAGCTCGCAGCTCGACTACCCGAGCGCGACCAGCGCGTCGTCGCGCGCCTCATCAGATCACTTGCTTCCGGCCAGGGCTGCGCTCAGAGGACGACAGGAGTCGAGCACGGCGCGTCCTAAAACTTAGGCTACAAACTGGTCTGCCCGGGTGGAGGCTTCAGCACCCTCTTGAGAGCCTCGAAGTATTTTGGATCTTCGTTGTCGAAAATCTCGCGGCCCGCTCCCATGTAAGCGCGCGCCAATTCATCCATCGCCTGCTGCCGCTGGCCGATCTCGAACAAGCTCTCGCCCAGCCGTAGGTGCAGGAAAGGGTTTCCGATGGCCTTTGGAGAATGCATGGCGTCTTGCAGAGTCTCAACCGCACCCTGGTAATCGCGCTTCCGGAACTGGGTATCCCCAATTGCTGCAAGAATCCAGGTCGCTGCCTCCCACTTGGTCCTGGGCTCCGGCAACAGTACCCAAGCCGTCTCGTACTTCGCCAACGCCCCCTCATAGTCACGACGTTCGGCGAGCGCGTCGCCCTCGGCGCACAGGAGCCTAATGTTCTCCTGAACTCGGTCGTCAAGAGTATCCATCACTGGCCATCGTCTCCCTGCGGCTTGGGAGGTGGAGGTGGGGCTGGAGGCTGATACTGTTCTCCCAATTTTGCGCCCCTCGATCTATTGATTGAACTCGGCTCCAGCGTGTAGTTCTCAGAATCGAGCATGAACCGGCGGACCTCCGGAGCCTTGGGCCCGAAGAACCGGCCAGTGGTGTTCCACCAGGTCACAGCGTCTACCTTGTGGCTCATGTCCGTATCCTCAGCCGGGTGCCAACCCTCGTCGCCCGAACTGGGATCCTGAAATTGTACCTCAGGGCCACCTTCGCCCTCCCTGTAGGTGCCTTCTGCGGTCATGCGCTCTATCACGGTGCGGCCAGTCGCGCTGCCCTTGCCGGGCGTACGGCCCATGTACTGCTCTCTCAGAGAGGGTTGGCGAGCCCCTACCCTCGCCGGTGCGACCGGAACGACTCCGCCCTCGGCTGGAGACAATCCACCAGGGGACGCTCCAGCGTGCATGTCCCCTGGACTAGCTGAGTGATTGGCCGTCTGGACGTCGCCAGTTCTTGCGGGGCCCAAGTTCGGGACCTGAGGAGCGTTCTCAGCAATCAGCCTCTCGATGAACTCCCGTTGTGATTCAACTTTGGGCGAAAGCGAGGCAATCGCGTTCGGTACATTGGGGTTGATGCCATCGAGCGCCAGCACTGGCCCCCACAACACGGCACCGGTCTGAATCAGTTTGCCCTTCGTTTCTTCTGAGGCTCCGAGCGCATCGGCAGTGAGATACGCGGGAGAGGAGATCGGGGAGAACGCAAGACCGGCCAGGTCATTCGCCACGCGCTCCGCGTAAAGTCGATTCCGCTCGACGGTGGGAGTTGTAACTCGACCGTCGGAAGTCACTATCTGGCATTCTTCCTGACCCGGCATTCCGCAGAAGCCGTCGGGATCGACGTACTTCAGCGGATTGCCCTTCACGTACACATACCGATGCAGCCATGGAGTCTCACCGACTGGAGACTCCCGAGGATCCCTGCTGATGAAAATGCCCAACTCCGGATCGCGGTAGCGGTGCCGGTCATATTCGAGCCCGGCCTCTGGATCGTGCTCGTGCCCTGTGTAGCCGAGCTTCGGATCGGCGCTGCCCGGCGCCGTTCCGTTGCGGTACTGGCCCCAGGCGTCGTACTGGCGCGCCGTCCGCACCGTGCCGTCGCTCTGAGTCGCGTCTGTGATGCTACCCTGCGCGTCGACTCCGAGCCACGTGGTGAAGCGCGACGCGCCCGAGACTTCGCTTTCGGCAAGCGGGCCCGTGCCATAGTGATACCGGCGCTTCATCGAGTGCGCAGGGGTACTGCCGTCGTGCTCCGAGAGCACGAACTTGTCGTCGAGCACGTACTCCACCTGCCGGCCTTGTGCCGAACGTTTCACGCGCAGCAGGTTGCGGTCGTAGTCATAGTTCCCGAGCAGCGTCCCGTTGTCGTAAGCCGACGTCAGCGTGTTCCGTGCGTCCCAGCTGAAGGTTCGGTTCGCGGTGGCGGTCGCCTTGGCGACCAGGTTGCCGTTCAAATCGAAGACGTAGGTCGTGCTGCTCGCGGGATTCACTGCGTCGTTGCGCAGCCGCAGCCAGTTCGCGCGATCGAATGACCCTGTGATGTCTCGTATTAGATTGAGGGCTGACGCGAACGCTTCCTTCGTCAACGTCCCCGTGTAACCCGCTGCTTCGCGCTCGCCGGTGCGGTTGCCGACGGCGTCGAGCCTGTACAGGAAGGCGTTGCCTCCCGGGTAAAGCACGCCCGTGAGGCGGTCCATCTCATCGTACCCGTAGGTAGTAGTCTCGGCCGCCCGCAGCGCCTGGGTCGCCGGGTCGGTTCGCTGCTCGATCTGCCGCGAGCGGTTACCGTTCGCGTCGAATTCGTACGTGAAGCTGCTCACGCTTGTCGCGATGCTCGTGAGCCGGCTCGCCGAGTCGTACGCACGCTCCTCGTGAATGCCGTTGGGGTGAACGACGCTCTTTTGCAGCGAGTCCACATAGTACGAGTACGTCGTGATGCCCTCGGGCAGCGTAGCGGTCTTGAGGCGATCCTGCGCGTCGTACGTATAGACAGTGGCGACCTGGTCGGGGTCGGTGACGCTGAGGCGGTTGCCCTTCGCGTCGTACCCGTAGGCGACCAGCTTGCCGTCGTAGCGCGCCTCGTTCTTCAGCCGGTCCAGGCCGTCGAATACCCTCACCGTGACTTCGTCGACGACGCCCGAAGACGTAAGCTTGTTCTCAGTGATGTTGGTCAGGTTCCCGTTCGGATCGTAGATGCGGGCGATCGAATTCAGCGAGGGCAGCGCCCGCGCCCCTGCGAAGCTCGACCAGGTCTCGTTCTCCAGCCGGTTCAAAATCCAGTTTGCGAACGTGCAGACCTGCCCCTTCGGATCGGTTTTGGTCCTGACGTTTCCATTGAAGTCGTAGGTCCAGCTCCAGTCGAGTGTCCCGGTTCCGCGATCCACGTCGACCGGCGCTTCCGCGAGAGGAACCGCGTCACAGGTCACATCGGCATGCCCGTCCAGGTGCTGGTGCTCGGCGATGCGCTCGTTGCGCGCGCTGTACTCGTACGTGGTGAGGTTGCCGTTCGCGTCGATGCGCGCGACCTCGTTGCGCACCTTGTCGTAAACGAACCGGTGCACGCCACCAAGCGGATCCTGCGTCCGCGTCAGCTTGCCGAACTCGTCGTAGTCGCGCTTGGTGACGTAGCTGCCCGAGCAGGCCTGTGCCGGATCCCGCCTCCCGCCCTTCGGCTGCTTCTCGCAGATGACGTTTCCTGCTGCATCGAAGGCCCGCGTGACGGCGTTGCCGAGCCCGTCCTCCACGAGAACGGCGCGGTTCAGATCGTCGTAAGTGGTGCGCGAGTCGAAAGTCCCGGTGCGCGGATTCGACTTCTCCGTCAGGTTTCCCACGGCGTCGCACTTGAAGAAGCGTGCGACCTCGTCCGCAGTACCAACAGCGCGGGTCTCGACGGTCCGGCGGTTCCCGCCGTCGTAGCTCCAGGCGGTCGCGTGGCCATTCGCATCGATCGTACGCGCCACATTCCCACCCGCGTCGTACTCGTTGCGCGTCGTCTGAACGTCTGCGCCGCTTCCGCGCGTGGTCCTTTCGACGCGGCCCAGGCCGTCGGACTCCACCAAGGTGACGATCCCGCGCCGGTCCGTCGTAGTCCGGGTGCGCGCCAGATCGTCGTAGGTCGTGCTTTGCGTGTACTTCGCCGACCCGTCCAGATCGCGATCAACCTGCCCCGCCGGCCGATCCGCCGCGTCGAACGTGAACTCAGTCAGGTAACCCTTGCGGTCGATGCTCGCAGTGCGGTCCCTGGCGTCAAAGAAGCTGCGGCTCAGCTTCCCGAGAGCATCGAAAGTCTGCACTTCGCGGTGCAGCGCGTCCTGCACGTGGACGACGGAATGGCCGTTCGCATCCTTCTCCTCGACCGAAACGAGCCCGCCGCCGTCCGCGACGTCCGAATAGCTGCGGAGCAGCGTCAAGAGATCGGCGCCTCCATTCGTGATGCTCTCGACCAAGGTCTGCGACACCTCGCGTCCGGCGAGGTCGTACGCCGTCTTGAGAACGATCCCGCGCACGTCGGTGTGCCGGATCACGCGCCCGGCTCCGTCGTAAGCGAACCGCTCCACCAGACTAAGCGGCATGTCGCGCTCGATGACGCGGTCGAGACCGTCGTGCTTCTCCTCGGTGCGGCGCCCCAGCGCATCCACGGTCGCGCTTCGGTTCCCGTTCGCGTCGTACTCGTACGAAGTGGTGAGCCCGAGGGCAGCGCCGGCGTTCGCGTCGTCCGGCGCGCGGGCCAGAGGCGAGCCCGGGCCGGCATAGTCCACGATCTCGAGGGTGGGGCGATCCAGATCGTCCAGGTCGCGTCGGTTCACGAACCCGCGTGCACTGCGCGTCCAGGTGATGTGCTGGACGTCGTCGTACGCGTTCAGGGTCGTGTAGCTCAGGTTGGGGCCCGTCTCCCGGGCTAGCGAGACCTGTGTCGAGAGCGGCCGGTTCAGGCCGTCGTAGCCGGGCGTCGATCGGTCGACCTGCACGGAGCCGTTCGCTTCCGTGGTCTCGTGCACCACGTTGCCATTGGCGTCGTATTCACGCCGCTGGATGCGGCCGACCGGGTCGGTGCTCGCCAGCAGTCGATCCGCGAAGTCGTAGGTGAAGTCCGTTGAATGACCGTTCCCGTCGGTCTCCCGGGTCTTGTTTCCGGCGCGATCGAAGCGGCGCCGGTTCGCATAGGTCAGCGAGCTCGCGTTCGGGCCTGCCCCAGGAACTGCGGCGCTGGTCTGCCGCACGGCGCGATAGAGAGCGTCGTAGGCGAACACCGTCTCATGACCATGGATGTCGGTCTCGCGGACCTTGTTTCCCAGAGCGTCGTAATCGAAGGTGGCGATGACGCCGGACTGGCCGACGACCGCCGTCGAGAGGCCTTCGGCCGGCAGGCTGACCAGCGACAAGCTCGCCGACCTCGCCCGGTTCGCGTAATCGACCTCGGTATGCGCGTCGACGCCGCGCGGATCGATCACGTCGCGCTTGTTCCCCGCCTCGTCCCAGACGATCTGCGTCTTTCGCGGAGCCGGAAGCTGACCGCCCTCTTCGGTGACCAGCGAAGGCCGGTTCAGGCCGTCGAGGTCCGTGGTTCGCGTCATCCCGAGACCGTTCGTCTCGGTGTGGACCTGCCCTGCCGGGTAATACGTGAACGTCTGGGTCAGCGAAGGACCATTCCGGTTCTGCCTCGTTACACTGAGTGGACGATCGAGCCCGTCGTAGATCTTGGCCGTCGCGTGACCGACGGAGTCGCTCTGCAGCGTCGTGCGGCCGCGATCATCGATCACCGCCGTGGAAGCGATCACCGAGCTCGCGCTGACCGTGCGTTCGCTGGCGCGCACGTACCCATGTCGATCGTACTGAGTGATCCGGACGGAGTTGCGGTTGCCATCGAGAGACTCGACGAGATCGCCCTTGACGGCGCCGGCAGGACACGCGACCTCGTTGACGTTGCAGTACCGCTGCTCGGTAAGGATCCCGTCGAACGGTGGAGCCACGCTGTTGCATGCGGTCGCGAGCTCCGTCTCGGTCTTCGGCGCGCGGAACCGGCGCGTCTGCAGCAAAAGAGCGGTCCCCGCAGGCGAGCCTCCAACGGGGCTGGCCAGGTTCGAGTCGTAGCAGAACGCATTTGCCCGATTCTCCGCGTCGATGTGCCAGAGCGGTTGCGAGAAGGCAGGATCGTAGGCCCACTGCTCCACCACGTTCCCGACGATGACTTGACCGGCTCCGTCGGTCAGCGCCTCCAACGCGCAGGTACCGCCGGAGAGCGGCTCGATCTCCTTGCGGACGGTGTTGCCGAAGGCATCGAATGCGTAATGCGTGATGCGCCCGCAGGCATCCTTCTCCTTGTCGACGCGCACGTGGTCGGCATTCCATGAGGCGTCGGCGATCCCAGGCGGAACGCCCTGCCCGATCGGACGCTCCGTCTGCACCGCGTTGCCGTAGTCGTTCAAGCGATAGATTGTCGCGGGAACACCCGGACGCGGTCCGGTGACCGTCGCGACGTGGACTGGCGTCACCACACCGAAGATCGACGCCGTGGCGGGTGCGCCGTAGGTGAAGACCGAGACGCCCCCGCCAGGCGACGGCTCGTGGATTTCCTTGACGTACCTGCCGTCGGTGCCCGTGCTGATGTCGTAGTACGTCCAGGTCGTCGTGTTCCCGTTCGGGTCCGTGTACGAGACGAGATTCGTGCGCTGGTTCTCGTCGTTCGAGTCCTGGTACGCATACGTCTCGCTGCGCAATACGGCGGGATTGTCGGCGCACGCTCCATCGAGGCGGCGCGCAGACGAGAGCGTCTCGTTGACGTCGTAGGAGTACTGCAGGCAGACGCCGCCGGGAACGCCCGCGCCCTGGGGCCGGTCGATGAACAGTTCCACCTGAGTGAGGTGCGCGTGCTTCGCTCCCGTGGGGCGCTCGTACGAGAAGTGCAGTGAACGAGTCCCTCCGGAGCCATGGACCGCGACCACTTCATGGTCGGACTCATCCGCTCCGTAATCGAGCGTGACGCGGTTCCCGACGGGATCCTCGATCGCGGAGAGACGAGCGCGTGCCGGGTAGAAGAATGCGTCCGGCGCCCCGTAGTGGTAGCGGACCCCGGTCTTGCTGCGGAATACGAAGCCCTGCCCCTCCACCGCGAACGTTCCGTGAAAGCCCTTCTGCGGCGTGCACGTCGCCGAAATGCAGGTGAAGACCTGCCCGGAACCGTCTCCGCCGACGATCGCGTAACGCCCGCCGCTCACTGGCATCACAAAGGAGCGGTAATTGTGATCCCACCCGCGGCCGAGCGACGAGTCCTCGTCGCTCCGGTTCGCGTATGTGCGCGTGAAGGCCAGTGGCGATCCGCGGCCCGGAAGCGCCAGGTCGTCGTAGCGCTTCACCAAGCCGCCGTCGACGACGTTCACGTCCTTCACGAACGTGTGCCCGATGGGCCGCTGGCTGAGTTGCTCCTCTCGCGTGACTTCGTGCAGCGTGACCGTTTCGGGCGAGCCGTTGCCGGAATCGCTGATGATCGTCACGTCACGAGTGACGCCACGACTGGGCGGCACCTGCACCAGCAGGGTGTTGCGTTGCGTGAGCTGGAGGTTCGTTGCGCCCTGCTGGAGCGAAATCGTGCCCGCGGCAGAGAGGACCTGTCTTCCTTGGGCATACGGCGTGGGCAGGCCTGCGACGTTCACGGTGACGGTCGAGGTCCCATCGACCGCGAACTCCAGCGGACCCGGGATCTCAATGACAGGCTCCGTGGAGCCCCCCGGCCCGAAGTTCCGCACGGGCAGGACGACCCGGGCCGTGATCGTGTCTCCGTCGACGAACAGGTCGGCGGAGTTGGTCACGCGCACCGACATTCGCGAGGGCAACGGCGCAACGATGTCCACCCCGACCTGCGTCTTCGGGTCCAGCGCCATCAACTGCAGCGCGAGGGTGCCTCCCTGGGTCCCGGACTTCGTGGGGAACAACTCCGTGGCCGTGGAGCTCTCCAGGAACCGCACCAGATCGGTCCGGCCGGGAAAGTCGGCGTTCGCCTGCGGTTCCGGCATCTCGATGATGGTGTCGCCGCTGAAGTTCGGCTTCGGGACCAGCTTGCCGTAAAGCGGGAACGATCCCGGATTGAGAACGCGGAACCCGATGGCGGCGTCCGACGTGCTCGCCATCCCCAGGACCGCCGGCACCACCTGAAGACCCGGCCGGGCCCGATACACCTGCACCTGAGGCAGACTCGAATGCGCAAAGAGCCCGAACACGTCGCTGCAGCACCGTCCCACGCCGGAGGCGTCGGTGATCTGCCCGCTGACGAGCACGGACTGATCGCCGTCCGGGAGATCGTACGTCGGCCAGAATTCGGCGGACCCGGCTTGCACCGCCTGTGAATCGATCACCGTGTTTCCGTTGGTGATCTTCATGGTGATGGTCGCGGATCCTCCCAGTTCAGTCCCGATCGCCGGTTCCCAGCGAACCTGGGCTCCAGGGATGCGGCGGAAAAATTGCGCCTCCAGGGGACCGGGGAAATGGAAGCTGCCCTTCGGCTGCTGGGCCGTCGGTACGTAGAATCCGGAGACCGAGGCAGGAAGGCCCGTGATGTCCAGGCGCCGCGTGTAGTTGGAGCGGAAGACGAAATCGGGAAGGTCGGTCGCATCGACGATGTAGGGCGGGTTGGCGACAGTGGTTCCCCTCTTCACGTCCACCTGGTACCGGCCCGACGTGCGACCTGGCACGTAGCGGGCCACGACCATGCCGAATGTGGTTGAGGTCAGCGAGAGGCTGGGCGCGAGGGTGACGCCGGTGCTGTCGAGCGTGACCGGCATCCCCGAGTTGTTCTTCATCGGGTCGATGAACGCGCCCGTCGAAGGCGCCTGCGTGTAGGCGACGGTCTCGTTCGCCACCGGGTTGCCATACTGGTCTGTCAGCATGGCGGGAAAATCGACTCCGACCTCCACCGCAGGTTGCGAAACGAACGACGTCGTCGCACCCAGCGTCATTTTGCGCTGCGCGCCCGGTTGCGCAGAGATGACGAAGGGCGAGGCGAGCTGGACGATCGCGCCGGGCAGCGGCGGTTGAGGACGCCCTTGTGCGTCGGGCGGGGCCGGAATCAGCTGCTGGGTGCGGGCGGTGATCAGATCGAGACCGACCGCCTGCGGGTTGGGCGATCCCGTCTGGAGCGTGCCGCTGTGCGAGATCACGGGATCGAGAATGACGAAGATGGACGCGCGCCCGTCGCTGCCGGTGGGCGCCGTCCACGTGGCCGGGTACGCGGTCAGGTCGCTCGCCTTCGCCAGAGTGACGGGCGATCCCGCGAAACCGACCTGCGCGCCATCGATTGCCGCGAACGAAACCAGCGCGCCGCTCACCGGCGTGCCATCGAGCGTGGTGACGTACACCGCGATCTTCGTCGTCGACCCGGCGGTGCCGTTCAGCTGCTTGTCACCGGTGCTCTTGACGATGCGCACCGCGGTTCCCGCTGTATCGGAGTACTGGCTGGCCTTCGTGCTCCCGTTCGCGAGCTGGTTGGCGAGATCCGCGTCCGTCCACGCCGCCGGGGAGATAATGGTCTGACCGCCGGAGACACCGCCGGCGAGGAAGTATCCGCCCTCCTCGGTAACCGGATTGCGGACGATGTACCCGGTGCCGCTCCAGTTCTGCACGGTCAAATCGCGCTGCGGGATCAGCACCTCGCGGCCACGCGCCAGATGATCGCGCAAGTCCGCGAGCACCGGCCCCGTGGTCTGCAGCTGCGGCAGCACCGCATCGGCATTGGCCGCGGTGAGCGAGAGCACGGCGACTCCCTGCCGTGCTGCCTCCTGCAAGGCGGAGGTCGCGCTGATCGACGCCACGCCCGCGCCCGCGGTCAGCTCTTGCGCTTCCAGGAACGATCCCTGGTATCCGGAAATCCGCATCAGCGACTGGCTTCGCCCGGCGACGAGCTCGACCGGAGTGGTGCTCCTCAGGTCGGCGTCGACCTCCAGGCCGGTGAAGCGCACCCGCTGCCGCACGCCGAGGACGGCATCGACGCGAAGCTGGTTCTCCACGAAGACGACGCTGGGAGTCGGTCGCACGGGCACGATGCGCAGGATGCGGGCGAGCTCGTCCTCGCCTTCGGTCCATTCGTTCGCGAAGGCCGCAGCACGGGCGTACAGGAACTGGTGCGATGGACCGTCGACATCACCGGCCAGCGGAGTCGCCGGCTCCGACCAGCCGTTCTTCGGACCGGCAAGCCCGATGGCGATCGTGTTGCCAACGACGACGGTATTCTGGACCCTGCGCGTCGCGCCGCCGGGCACCAGCAGCTCGAGCGACCAAATCAACGCGTCCCCGAGACCAGCGGTCTTCTGGCCGAGCGCGCGCTCCTTCCCCTCGATCCGGATGGCAGGCTTCAAGTTCAAGAGCGCAGGAGGCGATGCGAGCACGCTTCCGTACGTGCCGACCACGTCCGCGTCCGCGTCGGTGGCGGGCTTGAAGACGAGGAGCGCGCGCCGTCCGACGAAGTCGTGCGCGGGCAGCGTCAGGTCGATCGAAAGGCCCGCCGGGTCGCCGACCGCGATGCGGACGCGGTGCTTGAAGTCGTCCGGCAGGAACGCGAGCTCGTCAACGACCGAGACCACCTTGTATGGAAGCGTGCCGGGAAGGAAGGGCAAGGATTCCGGCCGCTGATCGACGCGGCGGAGGACGTCCGCATAGTGCAGGTCCGGCCTCTGCGCAGCGAGGAAGTCCTGGATCCTGGACTGAAAGAACTCGAGCGGGGATACGCCCGTCGTGGACGTGAGAAAAACCTGCGTGATGTCCCCGGCCGTGGTCTGCATCGCCTCGAGGGCGTCGAGGGAGGGAGTCGTCGCCGCATACTTCGTCTTCGCGGGAATGGACGGCTCGATCGCGACCCACTGCCTCCCTTCTTCGGTCCTGCCCGTTCCCCGGTAATCCGAGTACGGCAGGTAGGCCTCGACCCAGACATGAAGCAGCTGCACCGCCGTGACCCGGCCGCCGCCCTGCACCGTTACGTACGGAACGCCTGCTGCCCCCAGGATCTGGACGCAGAGGTCGCCTGTCGCAGGAGGCAGAGTCAGCAGCCCCGCATCGAGCATGCTCGCCTGGGTCGAATCCAGAAGACCCATCAACCCCGCGAGCCTCTCCACCGGAAGCTCGATCGTGCCGCGCACGTATCGAGCTGGAACGGATTGGGCCCGCAAGAGCGCGATCAAGAGGCCGGCAAGGTCAGCGTCGTTGCCGCGGCCCTCCCGAAGGGTCTCCGTCGCTCCCTTGAGCGACCCGTAGTACCACTCGAGCCGGAGCTGGTTGCGGACGAAGTCGGACGCAGCTTTCGCCGAAACCAGCGCGGTCGCTTTCGCCACGATCTCCGGAGAGAGATCGATCTCGCGTCCTTGCGTGGTGTCTTCCAGCGCAAGCGCGGCCCCTGCCGAGTCGAGATATGCCGGCCGTAGGTTTCCGCCCGGCATCGACGGCGTCGCGGACGGGCCAAAGACGTAGTTCAGCTCCGCGCCCAGCGGCGGGGTGGGCGCTCCGTGCCATTCGCGCAGGCGGCTGCGAAGCCGCTCGAGGTCCGTCTCCGGATCCTGGAAGAAGAGCTTCTGCGCCCAGTGGAACGCGCGCTCGCTCCAATCGCCGGTGTGTCCGCGCAGACCGCCGGAAATGCGGTACCCCAGGCGCAAAGCGTCGCTCATGCGCCGGTCGAGGACCGCGCGGTCAGCTCGCACGCGGGAACGCTGCGCCGGACCGGTTGCGGGCGACGATTCCAGGGCCGCCAGATGCAGCCGTGTCCGTTGCACGTCCGCGACGAGCAGCGCCAAGGCGTCGACGACGTCTCGTTCGGCAGACTTCAGCTCCGCGAGCCTCTGCTCCGACACCCGCGGGGGAAACGCGAGTCTGTTTTGCGAGCCCAGGGTGGTCTGAGCACGGTCGAGCAGCGCGATCGCCTCATCAGCGTGCGAGGAGTAGCCTTCGATCGCGAGCGCTTGCCTCCGGCGCTGATCGACCATCGCGGTCGCCGCGCGGAGCTTCTCCATGTCGAGCTGAGGCCCGGTCCACTTCGTGGTCAGCGGCTGCACGCGCACAGGCGCCGGCGCCTTGCGCGCCGGAGCAGAAGCGGCGAGCAGCATGGCGACTAGAGCGCGGACCAACGGGCCTCCCAGTAGCGAATCAATTCGTCGAGTGCGAGCCGCATCGCGGTCGGATCGACCGTCAGCGTCTTCGCCTGATCCACCGCGGCGAGCAGATCGGTGAGATTCGCCTCCGCGTCCGTCTTCGTCGTCACCACGCGCGACCCCACCGCGGAGAGCTTCTGCTGGATGTTGGCGCGCACCGTGCCGTCACCGCCGGTGCTCGGAAGCGCCGCGGCCGCCGCGTTCGCGTCTGCCAGGAGGCCGGCGCCGTTCTCCGCAACCGAGAGCTGGAGCGTGTTGTCCACCGCCCTGGGATCGGGGTTGGGCGGCGAATCGCACGAAGAGGTGACGCCGACGGTCGTGCGGACCGGGAACGTGCCGGCCTGGTCGGGAACGCGCGCCAGATACTCGAAGACCATCGTGAGCGAGGGCGAAGCCGCGGTGGCGCCACCACGCCAGTACCCGTTCACGGAGGTGTCCGAGCAGGCCCCCGGTGGCTGGGGCATTTGCGAGACGAACGCGGTTGGACCCGGAACGCGCTCCTGAACATAGTAGCTCGTGATGCTGCTGTCCCTGGTGACGTCGATGCGGACGAACGCGATCGAGAGCGGCTTCAGGGCCGGAGCGACGGGCGTCACTACGTTGACGGCGGTAAGCAGCGCGTTCGCAGCGTTGGTCGCGGTCGTCGCCTTGGTGAGATCGTACCCGAACGAAACCGCCTTTCCCTGCAGCAGCGTGCGCGTCACGGCCGCGTTGAACGGCCCGCCGGTCTTCGGCGAGGTGACGCCGGTGTAGGTCGAGGCGCTGGCGCCCCCGGTCAGCAGCTTGAGGGAGAAGAGCGGCGAGCCGACGGACAGGTTGGGGAGCGGGCCGAGCGGTGAGGCGGAGTTGAACGTCACGCCGCTCGCGGAGACGGCGCCGTTCACGTCGGTGCCGAGCAGCTCGTCCATCGTGGGAAGGGCCTCGGCGCGGTTGCGGATCAGCACCACTCCGGCTTTTCCGGAGTAGGCGAGCTCGGTCATCTCGCGAGCCATCGATCGGCGCGTCGCGCACAGCGCGCTCGTGCAGGTCGCGTCGTTGTTCTCGGCGCAACTCGACGACGTGTTCGTCAGGTCGACCCAGATGATCGAGCCGTACTGGCCGGACCTGAGGTGCCCCAGGAACGTCGTCTCGTCGGTGTCGATCTGCAGGAGGACGGGCACGAGCGGGCCGCTGGGAGTCTCCTGTATGGAGGCCCCGATATACGTGTTGAGGAAGGTCCTCACGCGGGTCTGCTCGGAGCTGGAGAGCGCACACTGACCCGCCTTGATCAGAGCGAGCCTCAGGGGCGGCTTGGCCGGAAGCGACTTGTTCACCTGGAGCAAGAGGACGATCGCGAAGTGAACGGTCGACTGCGAACTGTTTCCAGCCGCATCCACTGCGCTCGCGGTCAGGGTATGCGCTCCGGCCGTGCCGACAGTGGTGCCGGACGTGAACGGCTGACCGTCGAGTTGGGACGAGGTCGTCGTCAGGTGAGCGTCGGCGAAGCTGATGACGGGAGTGACCGGAGCGTTGTACGTCGCGCCCTCGGTCACGCCGGTGACGGTGATTGCCGGAGGCGTCCGATCGATCGCGAAGGCCAGGCTGGCGTTGCTGGAGTTCCCCGCCTTGTCCGTCGCGGAAACGGAGGCGGAGTGGTCCGCTGCGGAGGAGACGACCGCGCCGCTGGCGAAGGCGACGCCGTCCAGGGTCGCGGTGACCGACCCCGGATTCGAATCGCTGACGGAATAGGAGACGGTGACGCTCGATGCGTTCACCACCGCGCCGTTCGTCACCGCAGCCCCGGCGTTGGTAACCGCAGTGAGCGAGACCACAGGAACCGTGAGATCGACCACGAACCCGACAGTGCGCGTGGACTGGTTGCCCGCGAGGTCGCTCGCGGTGACCACCAGGTTGTGGGACCCTGCTGCGGCGGTGATGGTTCCGCAGGAGACGGCAATCGCGTCGAGCGTGCAGGCGACCGGGCCCGGATTCGCGTCCGTCTCCGTGTAGGTCGCGTTCACGCTGGTCGTGCGCAGATAGGCGCCGTCGGTGACTGCTCCGGCGCCGGCGACGATCACCGGAGCGGTCCGGTCGATGGTGAACGTCACCGTCCTGGTCGCGCTGTTTCCCGCCAGGTCCGTCGCGGTCACGACCAGCGAGTGGGCACCCTCCGCGGAAACCGCGCCACCGGACGCAAAGGCCGCTCCGTCCAGTGTGGCCGTCGTCGTGCCGGGATTCGCATCGCTCGAGGCATAGCTGAGCGTGACGCTGCTCAGGTTGACGTATGCGCCCGGTGCCACACCGGAGACCGTGATTGCAGGTGCCGTCTTGTCGATGATGAAGCCGACGACCACGACCGAAGTGAGGCCGACCGCATCGGTGGCAGTGATCCTCAGCGTGTAGTCACCGTCGGCCGTGATCGTCGTCCCCGACGTGAACGGGCCGCCGTTGAGCGTCGCCACGACGGTGGCGCCGCCTGCGCTGAAAACGGGAGTGACGTTGGTGTTGACGATGCTGCGATCGGTCACGCCGGTGAGCACGATCTGCGGGGGGTTGCTGCCGATGCTGAAATGAACCGTGGCCTGGGCGGCGTTCCCGGCGAGATCCTGGGCGCTCACGGTCAGGACGTGCGCCCCCGCCTGCGAAACGGTCGTTCCTGAGACGAAGGGCAGTCCGTCCAGCCGCGCATCGACGATCGCGAGGTGAGCGTCCGTGACCGTGAACGTCGGCGTGACCGCCTGTGAGGCGACTTCGCCGTCGGTGACCCCGGCGATGACGATCAGCGGCGGCGTCCGATCGATGCTGAACCCGATCGACGCGATCGCCACGTTCGCGGCGCGGTCGCTGGCCTGGACGACGAGGCGGTAGTCGCCGTCGTCGCCGATCGTAGTCGCGGAAGTGAAAGGCGCGCCGTTCAAAGTGGCCGTCAGCGAAGCGAGGTTCGCGTCGGAAGCTGCGAAGACCGGCGTCACGGCGCCTCTGACGATCGCGCCGTCCTGCACACCGGAGACCGTGAGGACCGGCGGAATGCTGTCGCTGACGACGGTCACCATCACCGGCGCGCTCACGTTCCCCTCCGCATCGGCGGCGGAGAACCCGAGGACGTGCTGACCATCCGGCGAAAGCGCGATGGGGACGGACCACGTGCCGTCGAGGGCGCTGCCGGTGAGCAGCTGCATCGGCACTGGCAGGCCGTCCACCGAGACGGTCACCAGCGCGACGCCCGAAGAGTCATCGAGCGCGCGAGCCACCGGGTGCGCGCTCCCACGCAGGTACATGCCCGGCGTCGGGCTTTGCACCATCACCACGGGAGCCGCCGAGTCGGCGATGCGGAAGCCCTGCGAACCGAGCGCGTCGGGAGCGGCGGATCCATCGTGATCGACGGAGAGCACGGCAGCGTACGTCTTCAGAGAAAGTCCTGAGCTGGCCAAGCGCACGGTCTGTGTGAACGACTCCAGAGGCGCGAGGTGACCGACCGTGTCGTCGTGCGAGAGAAGCACCGCGCCGGAATCCGGGTCGACGACGGCGGTGTGCACGACCACTCCATCGGAACCGGCCGTCCCCGAATTCTGGACCTGAACCGTGGCCACCACGTCCGCGCCGGAAGGAACGGCCGGCGGCGTCCCCCGTCCGGCGACCGAGATGGCGCCTTCGAGCAGCGGCCTCCCGACAATGCGGACGGGCGCGCTCGCGGTGGCAAGGGTCGCACCGCCGGCCGACAGCGTCGCGCGTGCGTCGTAGCTTCCCGGCGGCAAGCCCGGCAGAGCAATCAGCGTGGGCACGAGCATGCTGGTACCGCGCGCCAGCGGAGGAAGCGTCGTCGGAGGCGGAGCGAATACCGCCGTTCCCTGGCCATCCAGCACCGAGATCTGGAACGACGCGCCAGACAGGATCGAGTTGACCGACGCGTTCGCGATGCGGGCGTCGATCTCGACCGTCTCTCCAGTCAGGAAGGTGGCGTGTGCCGTCTCCAGAGCAAGCGTCGCGGTCAGATCCGCGGCCACCGTGACGGGCGCAGACGCTCGCGCCGTGCCGGCGGTCACGACCACCTGGTACGCACCGGCAAGCATCGTCCCGATCGCGAAAGAGCGCGAGAACGAGGTCTGCGCGCCGGACGGGAGGGAGGCGATGTTCTCGTCAGGAGCGGCGATCGCTACGATTCCGGCCCCGTCTTCCAGTGCAAGGCTGACAGTGAGCGAGCGTAACGGCCCCGGATTCAGCACTTGCACCGTGGCATTGACGGTGCCGTTCGCCGCGACCTGACGGCGATCGAGGGAGACGAGCAGGATCGGGTCTTGCGTCGTGGCGATGGTGAAGTCGAGCTGTGCACGGTTGTTCGAGCGATCGCCATCCGGGAACGTCGCTGAAGGATCGACGACCGCCACCACCGTAGCCGCGCCCGAGAGACCGCTCAGATCGAGTGGCGTGACGAGCGTGGCAAATGTGCCGGGCGCGACCGGACCGACCTGCAGAGACGGCAGGTTGCGGACCGTGCCATCCGGCGTGACCAGCTGTACGAGGATTCCCGCGGGGTCGGACTCCACGCCGCCCAGGTTGTCGATACGGACGGCTGCCTGCGCGCTCCCCCCGGCGACCGGGACCGCCGGCAAGATCTGAAGCGTGACGGAAAGGTCGGGGAGCTGTCCGGGGTCCAGACGCACGAGGACGGGGTCCGACGGCTCGCTGGACGCGGACGCCGTGCTGGCGACCGCGGTGAAGATGTTGTCGCCCGGAACCAGCTGGACGGGCAGCGAGAAGAACCCGTCGAATTCCTGGACGAACGGCGACCCGGACCACACCGCCACCCGGCCGGGCGCGACGACGAAGAGCCGGCCGCCGGTGGCAAACGTCTGGTCGACGACCGCGGCATGCCCGCCCACATCCGCGAGGCCGAGCCACGGCGCCTGGAATGCAAGCTCGCTGCCCTCCGGGGAGAACGCGAGCAAGGATGGGTAGGACCCAGCGCCGTCCACTGGAACGACGCCCCCGGCCGCGTCGACCAAGAGCAGCTGATCGGTGGCAACGGCGAGGCGGTCGCCGCTCGGAGATGCGGCGAGAGCGTAGATGTTAGGCGCGGCATAGAGGTCGGTGCGGACGCCGGAAGCGAGATCGAAAGTCACGACCGACATTCCATCCCCGCGCTGCTCGATCGCCGCTAGCGCCCCCGTCCCGAAGAAGGTTGGTTGGTCGAACGTGCCCGCGGCGATGGCAGCGATTACCCGCTCGGCGCCGGAAATGACGTCGGCGACTGCAAGACCGGAGAGGCCGGCAGCGTCGGTGAGATAGGCAACCGTCGAGTTGTCGGACGACCAGGCCGGAAGCACTTCCCGCCGCGTCGACGACGGAACCAGTGGCCGCACCGAACCGTCGGCCACGGCGATAATGTAGATGCTTTGCAGCCCGCCCGGCGGCTGGGCCACTGCCGCAACCTGCGTTCCGTCGGGAGAGAACGTGATCTTCTGGAAGCGGAGACCGGGCTGACGAACGGTCTGCAGCGCGGCGCCACCCAGGCGCTCGATGGCAACGGACGATTCCCAGGAATTCGGGTTGCTCACGTATGCGACGAGCGATCCATCGCTCGACACCGCGAGGTCGTCGCCTGTCTGCGTGGCAGCAAGGGCAAGCTCGCGCGACGGCTGCGCGTGAGAGGTCGTCGTGGCGCCCAGGGAGGCGCCGGCGCGGAACACTTCCACTCTGGTGCCGGGCTCCGAACGGCCGGCGACGGCCGTATCCGCCGAAGTGGCGAGGGCCGGTGACACTGGCGTCGCCGGGTAGTGGATCAGTGGCGGAGCGACCGGGGTCGTTCGCCGGGGAGTGCCGCTCGCCAGATTGGAGCGGGGGCCCTCGTTGCCCGCAGCATCCACGGCCCGAACCCGATATGCGTAAGCGACCCCGTTCTTGACGCCGGTGTCGGCCCACGGCGACGCGGCAACGGCGGTCAGATCGGCGAAACCACTGCCATCGTCGCGATCCACCGCGAAGTACGCCGCGGGCACTGCGCCGTCGTAGATCCAGGAGAGATCCAGTTCCGATCCGCCGGCGGGTGCAGTGACCGCAAGCGCGCGCGGCGCTTCCGGCACCGGCATCGAGATCGTCACCGTGACCGGAGGCGAAGGCGTTCCTCCCGGCACGGCAAGGTTGTCGAACCCGACCAGCGTGTAGTCCCACGTGCCGTTGGGCACGGGCGAGTCGACGTACGAACGGCCCGTCCCCGGAAGGAACGCCACCAACTGACCCTGCCCTCCATGCGGCGCGCGGAAGAGCTCGAGCCAGGTGAGGTGCGACAGGTCGCCGGTCACCGCGAAGCTAAATGAGACGTCCGCGCCGGAAACGGTCGCCGAGAGCGCCAGGTGCGCCGCCGGCGGCGGCCTCGATGTGACAAACACGGTATTCGACGGCAGGCTGACGTCACCTGAGGCCAGCGTCGATTGGGCGTACAGCCCGCTGTCCTGGTACGGCAACAGCGGCACTACGGCCGAGAACGCGCCGTTCGCATCAGCCTGGACCGACACTACGCTGGTCCCGCCGTAGATGGCCACTGAAGCGCCCGGCCCGGCCCGGCTGCCGGAGACTGGAATAGTCGTACCCACCACGATCCCCGGTTCGGGCTGGACGACCGTCGGAGCAAACACGGTCGCCGGCGCCGTTCCCGGCGGCGAGAGCGAGCCGAAGGGGCTCAGCGCCTGCACCGAAAGCGCGTGGGTCCTCTGGTCGGAGCTGTACAGGACCACCGGCGAGCCCGGAACGCCGGGCGAGGGCACCACCGTCAATTCACTCAGCGAGGCGGCCGTGCCTGAGGCGGCGAAATCGAGCTCCACCGCGTCGATCAGGAGCGGCCCGCCGAGCGAGAGCGCTCTGGTGGAAGATCTCGGACTCTGCAGCGCGCGCGCCGCAGTCACCCAGACGTTCTTGACCCGCACTTGTGCGTCGAACACGCCATCGGCGCCGAGCAACGCCTGGATCTCGTCCACCATCACCGGGGACGCGAACGTCAGGCGGAAAAACGCGGCGCCAGGAGAGGTGGCGCTCCAGGCTGTCTGCGAGTCGCCGTCGTAGCCTGGCCGTGGATCGCCGCTGCTGGCGGCGACAGATCCCGCAGGTAGCGCTGGAGAAGGCCCGTCGACCGCGCCGTTGCGCTTGACCAGATAGGCGCCCACCCGCCCCGCCGGGTCGGAATCGGTCCAGCGAACGGTGATCGCGTCGGCGTTTACGCTGGCGGAGACGGCGGGTTGCGCCAGAGCCGAATCGAAGAACACCGCCGTGATGGGAGCGGCGGCAACCGCGGTCGAGTTTCCGTTCTGGTCGGTGGCGATGGCGCGCAGCTCGATCACGGGGCTCGTGAACAGGGCTGGATCCAGATCGACCGCGTAGGGGAACTGCGTGAGCGGAGGGCCCAGCGGCTGGAAGCCGGTCGTGCCGGCGCGCACCTGGACTTGCACCTGCGCAACGTCCAGATCGTCCACCGCGGCGACGACGCGGGTCAGGCCACTGATGCGCGTCAGCGGTTCGGGCGTCCCGATCCGCGCACCGGGGGCATGCCGCTCCAGGTTCACGGCGATCGAATTCGAGAGCGCGCCGAGGTTGCCGGCCCGATCTACCGCCCGCACCTGGTAGGTGTGGAGGCCGTCGGGAACGTTGGGGTCCGTCCAGCTGGTGGTGCCAACTGGAATCACATACGGACCCACCGTCCGGATCGACGCGCCGGGCGGAGCATTGGCGATCGCGCCGTTGCGGTAGACCAGCACGCCTGACAGATCGGCGTCGCCGGAAGGCTGCCAGGAGATCGTGACCGCCGACCCGGATGGAATCGCCGAGAGCAACAGCGGCGCACCGGGCGCGACGTTGTCGACGGTGAAGGTGGAACGCGTCTCGGCGTGGTTGCCGCTCGCGTCGTCCGCCACCAGGAGCAACGTGTGCATCGAGGCCTGCGCAAATGCGCGCGTGTCGATGTTGGCAAGCGCCCCCCCGATGATGGAAAGCGGTGACTCTGCCACCGACGCGAACGTGCTGGGCGCTGCTCCGTCGCCAATGGAGAGACGCCAGCTGGCGAACCCGCGCGGTTTCTGAGCCGTTCCCAACACCTGCAACGTCCCGCTCACCGCCGCCCCGGCAGCGGGCTGCAGGATCGCGACCTGCGGTGGAACGGCGTCGACCTCGACGCGCACCTCCGCCGAAGGTGGGCTGGAGTTCCCGGCTTGGTCGACGGCCACGACCTGATACCGCGCCACGCCGTCCGGGCGGCCATGGTCGGTGTACGAGGGGCCGGCGACGAGGTCGGTCGAAAGCTGGGCCGGTGTGCCGAACGAGCCGGCGCGGAGAATGCGGTAGCCAGCGAGATCTGACCCGGCAGTGGCGGTCCAACTGAGCTGTATGTCGCGGCCGGTCACGGCGGCGACGAGCCCCTGCGGCGCGGCCGGTGGGGTGGTGTCTACGACGAAACCTGCCGAGTCCGAGGCGTGATTTCCGAGTCGATCGACGGCCTCCAGCCGCGCGGTGTACGCGCCGTCGGCGGGTGCGCGCGCCAGCGTCAGCAGTTCGCCGGAGGCGAGGTTGGCCTTCCCGCTGGCCACTTGCACAAACAGCGTCGAGGGAAGATCCGGTCCCTGGCCCAGGGACAAGGTCCATGAAGCGAGATTCGCGTCCTGTACCGTCCCCGTGAAGCGCAGCGGCGTGCCGGCGAACCCGTCGCGAGGAGCGGCGATGTGCACCTGGGGCGGCGTGCTGTCGACCGCGACCGTGATCGCCGCTGTGGTGACGTTGCCGGCCAGGTCCTCGGCGCGCAACGTGAGCTCGGCGGGCCCATCCGGCGTAGACGCGGCATCCCAACTCGCGCCTGAGAACGAGGGTCCGTCGAAGAGCACCTGTTCCATTCCGGAGGAGATCACCGACAACCGCGCGGCTTTGAGATTCGTGTCCGTCACCGCGGCGCGGACCGACACCAGACCCGACCCACCGCTGATGAAGTCGCCGTCCAAAGGCGCGATGAAGGCGACCGCCGGGGCGGTCGAGTCGGACGTGAAGGGAACGTCCAGGTCGGCGGAGTTGCCCGCGGCGTCGGTCGCGTGCAGCAGGAGATGGTACGTGCCGTCGGCCAGGGACTGCAGGACAGCGACGGTGCCGGAGCGCGAAGAGCTGCCGGCCGCCAGCGTCGATTGGGCGCCCCCCGCAGCGCGTAGCGACAAGGTCCAGGAAGCCAGTCCCGGATCGGAGATGTTCGCCGCCACTGCCGTCCCGCCTCTCACGAAAGAGCCGGCGGCCGGCAAGGAGATGGCGAGCTGCGGCGCGACGCGATCGATGACCAGCGGCGAGGTGGCGGTGTCGCTCGCCCCCGGAGCCGTGGCCACCGCGCGAACCGCGTAGGTTCGGTCTGCCAGACCCAGCAGCACGCCGCTGCCGATGATCAGCGGCGACACTCCCGCCGGAAGCGCTACGCCGTCGGCCGCGATGGCGGCGACGTTGCCCTGCGCGTCTACCAGGGCCAGTTGCACGGTGGCGGGATGCAAGAGAGAGAGCGTGGCAGTGACCGTCCTGCCCGCCGCGGGCGAGATGGCGGGGGGATTGACCGAGAGCGATCCGATCAGCGCACCAGCCGCGACCACGAAGTGCCCGCGCACTTCGCTGTGATGTCCCGCCCGGTCGTCGGCGGTGAGCCGCAGCGTGTACCGCCCGGGAATCAGTCCCGCGGTGGGGAACGCGCCGAGCAGACCTTCCGAGGAGACGGACGACTGCGCAAGCGGGGTGAAGGTCGCGGGCGAATCACCGGCGCCGACGGCAAGCTGCCAGGAATCCAGGTTGGCGTCGCTTGCCTCGCCATGCACCTCCAGCACGGCACTGACGGCTCCACCTTCCGCCGGTGCGTCGATGCGCGTGACCGGCGCGGCGGTGTCGACGACTACCGGCAGCGTGAGCTCGCTCTGATTGTTGCAGGCGTCGACCCCGTGCAGCCGCAGCGTGTACGCGCCGTCGGGCGTTGCTGCACCATCCCAGCGGAAGGTCTGCGAGCCGGCAGTGAATCCGCGGTGCACAACCTCCACCGCGCTTCCGCCTTCCAGGGGCTCCGCGGTAATGCGGACGTCGGCCGCTTCATCCAGGGCAAACGACAGATCGTCCGCATCCAGCGTGCCGTCCGCATCCGGCGAGAAGATGGACGCGCTCGCGCTCGCATCGGTGAGATGAAGATCCTTGTCGAGGTGGATGGGCACTGGCGGCGCGCAGACCGAGCCGCCGCTGGCATCGCGCGCGTCGACGGTCAGCTCGTAGTCGCCAGACTCGAGCGAGCTGGCGTCGACGCTGGCCAGCACACCCGTCGCTGTGAACGGCTTCGGCGCGGCGAACGAATCGCCGCCCCGTGCGACCCAGGCGCCGCCGCGCGAGCGCAGCAGCACCGTGTAGGCCTCGAGGTTCGCGTCGGAGACCGAGCCGCTCACCTCGAACCGGCGCGTGCTCGAGCCGTCCTTCGCCTGCGCCGGCATCGCGCAGACCACCGCGTTGGCAGCCGGCGACGCCACCGAGACCGAGGGCGGCGTGTGATCCACGACGATCGCGTTGCTCGAATCGATCCCGTGCCCGACCGCTCCAGTCCGGTCGAGAGCGTCGGCCGCGATGACGTATCGGCCCTCGGGGACCCCGGCCGTCACGAAGGTGGCGACCGTCGAGGTGGAGCTCGCCAGCTTCGCGGGCGTGGTGGAGAGCGTCACCGCTGTCCCAGCCATGAGCGACTGCGCCCGCGCGGAGATGGAGTCGATTGGCGCATTGCCGTCGGCATCGATCTGCGCCGTCCAGGTCGCATCGCGGGCCGTGCAGAAGGGTCCGGCGGGCTCGCGCACGGGCTTGTGCACCAGGACGCGGAGACAGGAGACGTCAACCGTGTCGGGAGGAGGTTGGCGGATAGCGCAGGTGCGAACGCGCGGGTCCGGTACCATCGTATCGGCGCTGGTCCCGTCGGCGAAGTGCGCCACGATCCGCAGATCCTGCGTGGAACAGGCTGTCTCAGGCGGCAGCGGAACCAGCTGCGTCGCGCTCTGCTTACGGAAGGTGCCGAACGAGGTCAGGGGCGTCCAGCCCGAATCCCCATGGTGGCGCCGATAGACGTCGGCGCTACGCAGAGGGCTGCGGAAGGACTCGGCCAGCGAGAGCGAGAGCAGGTTTCCGTTCACGGCTCGAGTTCCGAACTGCAGATCGCAGATGTCAAATTGGGGCAATGCCGCGGCCAGCGGCTGCCGGTCGTCGTCGATTCCTCTGAAGCTCACTACGTACTGGCATCCCGACAGCGGCGAGAGATCGACGTCGAGGGCGGTCCCCCCGATGAAAGCGGGGAGCGGCAGGGACAGCTCAGCGGGCTGTTGCCTGCCATCGCGCAGCGGCAGGAACTCGATGAACGCGCGCCCTTCGGCGAACGAGTCTGGCGTCGCATTATTCTGCTTCTTGGCGAGAACCTGGACCTTTGCGCTGAAGGGTCCGGTGAGGCAGGCATCCATGGTCGCGCTCGGCAGCGGGCTCCGCGGCCTGAGCAAGACAAAGTCCTCGAAGGTCCGACCCAACTCGTCGAGGGCGCGCACAGTGATCGACACCGGTCCTGGTGGTTGCACCAGACGGGCGTCCCAGTCGACCTCCAGATCGCCTAGATCCGGATCCACAGGCAACGGAACCAGGGCTACCGCCTGCGTCTCGGTGATCGCCTGGAACGAGACCAGCCGCGTCGAGATGCCGTGGCGCAGGAAGATCCTGTAGACTTCTGGCGCGAAGTCGAACGAGTTGCGCCCGTCGGGCAGGCCGTTTTCCACCTTTTCGGTGACCCCGCTGCCGTGCTGCACCGCGGACGCCACCAGGTGCTCGGTGTCATAGGTCAATTCGCCTACCGATTCGTTGCCGGCATGGTCGCGGGCGCGCAAGCGTGCAACGCGCCCGATGACGCTCTGGACAGCAGAGGTTCGCTTCCGCACGTCCCGCGTGGTACCGCTGGCCACGGGCCCGAAACCCTGGCCAGGCGCGCTCTCTTCGAGCGTCCACGACTCCAGGTTCGCGTCGTCGGACTTCCACTGGATCGCCAACTCCAGCCCGGGCACGAAGGTGGTGTTGCGCCAACCCAGCGTCCCGTTCGTCGTCACGGGGATCAACGGGACGATGGGTTGCAGCAATACCGTCGGCGGCGTCACGTCCACCGTCACCGGCAGCAGCGTGGAGCCCACCTGCAGCGCATAGCTGCCGTCGGGCACCAACTGGCCGGAATCATCGCGGCCGTCCCAGCTGAAGCTCGAATCGCCGGCAGCGGTGTGCACGCGCGTGAACCGACGGACCACGGCGCCGGTGGCAGCAACGATGCGGAAATCCGCGGTGGTCGGCGCGGCGACGGAGTAGCTGACCAGCAGCGAATCCTGCACCCCGTCGCCGTTTGGCGAGATGAACTCGGGATCGCGGCGCACGTTATTGATGACCGGCGCCTGGCTGTAGCCAATCACCGCCGTGTCCGTGCGGACGTTTCCGGCCTGGTCCAGCGCGGTCAACGTCGCGCGATAGACCCCGGACCGCGGGGGGGTCCAGGAGGCGAGCACGCCGTCGACCACCGGTGTGGCAGAGCGCACGATCTCCGTAGAAGCTCCGCCCGAGAGCGGTTGCACGGAGATGGAGTACTGCTCGAAGTTGGCGTCCGTGGCGGTGCCGCGGAAGACGATGGCCGAGGACCCCGCTGGCTGGTTGGCGGTGACCGTGGTGGCCTGGTTGGCCAGCGAAGTGAGCGCATGCGTGCCCACGATCAGGAAACTGCCGCGCGGCGACCAGTGCGCCTCGCCGAACTGCGGATACACCTGCGTGGGCTCGCCGCCGGCGGTCGACAACAGGTACAGGCCCGTGAACTTCAGCGACTGTGGTGTCTCGATGCCGGAGAGCAGCAGCACGTCGCCCCGCGGGGCGATCTCCATGGGCCCCGACCAAGTGGAGAACTCGTCGGGCAGCCGCGGCGGCGTGCGGAAGACCTCGCGCTGCGCGCCGCTCGCGGCATCGATGGCCTCGATGAATCCCATCTCGGCGACCGCGAACGGACCGCCTTCGCCACCCGGGTTGACGCTGTAGTTGGCAGTGGCCGCGTACAGAGTGGCGCCATCCGGCGACCAGCCGAGGCAGTCGTGCCTGCACACCGTGCTGGTTCCGGGCGGCGCCAGGGTTCGCAGCCCGCCGTTCAACGAGACCTGCTGCACCGCTCCGCCGGGCGCGATTACTCCCAGCGACGAGGAGTCAGCAGTGAAAGCGGTGGAATAGCCGTTCCGGCCCGTGGGGAAGAACAGGCCCGCCTCCAACAAGGCCCGGGGCGGCTCACTTCCGTCGGTGGTGACGACATCGACGCGGCTGGTGATTTGGCCGGGACCGGGCGGAAAGTCGAGAACGTTCGCTGCCAGCGTGCGACCGTCCGGAGAGACCGCGGCGCCCAACCCCACTTCGACCCCGAGGATGACCGTATCGCTGCCGGTCCGCAGGTCCAGCGCGTGCGTTTCCGTTGCCGTCTCGTTCGCGACCAACCTCGTGTCGAGGAGGAGACCGGGACGCAGCGTGAACGCCCTGACCTCGCAAACCCACGGACCCTCCGCCAAGCGGTACGGATCTCCGGCTATCGGCACCACCGTAAAGGCGCAGTCGGTGAGATCCTCATTCGCGGTCTTGAAGACGAGCCCGCTGTCGTCAGGCATGGGCTGACCGGGTAGACCCTGCACACCGGGCGACTGATCGGCGAAGCCGGGGATGCGCTGGAAGAGGTCCTGGTCGCGGACCAGATCGGTCCCGAGCACCTCCTGAATCTGCGACTGGTTGCAGTCCACCACGACGGACACCGTGCCCACAGGCGTGCTGCCGCTGGCCACCGCAAGCTGATACGAGCCGTCGAAGACCACAGCCCCCCGATCGTCGCGCCCATCCCAGATCAGCGAGCCGGTCTGCCCGGCCTGACCCTGCAGCGTGCGCAGCACCGCCCCCCGCGCATCGGCGATGGTCACGGTGACCGGGCCCGTTTGCGCCAGGTTGAAGAACACCTCCGTCGAGTCCTTCACGCCGTCGCCGTTCGGCGAGAAGATCGGGTTGGACAGCGCCACCACGCCGTCCTGCACCATCACTCGACGGGCGGCGCGGTTGTTGTCGGTGCGTTGCTCGCTGAGCGTCCCCGCCCGGTCCACCACCGCGGTGAGCGTCTGCGCGCCCGCGGCCTGCCCGGTGTTCCAGGTGAAGACCGCGTCGGAGCTGCCTTTCGGCGCCACGTTGTCAAGCAAGGCCGAGCCGATCAGGCCGCCGCTTTCGGGCGCTCCCAGGAACAGCTCCACGGGCACCGATCGCGCCGCCTGCTCGCCGGCGTTGTGCACTGTCACCCGCACCGAGACGGCCGCCTGTGCGCGGGGGAAGAAGGTGCTTGGGCGCACATCGGAAGCATCGAGAGCCAGGTCCGGCAACGCCGCCGGGGTGAACGTGAGCACGCCCAGGTTGTCGTCCTCGGCGAACTCCGCGACTCGGTTGTCCGGGTCGGCCGCGGCGAACAAGCTGCTCTGAGTCGCGTGCGTGGGCGTAAAGGTGGTGGAGACGGTGGCGTTGCCGCCCGCAGGCAAACCGGCCACCGGAAGATGCCCGAGCAAGTGCGAGCCGGATCCGTCGTCGAGCGTCAGATCGACGATGAACGCGCCGGCATCCGCGACACCGGTATTTCTGACAGCGACCGAGGCCGTGACCGGTTGGCCGACCGGAGCATCGGGCGGGGAGAGCGAGATCGAGTCGACGATCAGGTTGGGCAATGACGACTGCAGCACCACGATCGGCGCGCTCGCAACGTCATTGGACGGGTCCGCGTCGACTGCGCCGGTCAGGCTGCTCCGGACGCCCACCAACGCCGGGCCGGCCACGTCGGCACGCCAGGTGAGGGTGCGCGCAATCGATCCGCCCGCGGGAATGAAGAGGCCCTGCAGCGGAGCGAAGTGATCGAGCCGCTGGCCACCAGCCGTCACCAAGACGCTCGCGGTGGCTGCGGTGGCATCGCGCGTTCCGTGGTTCACCAGCAGGAAGGAGATGGAGAGATCGCGGCCGCGATCGACAGGAGAAGGCACGAGCTGGAGCCCTGCCACGGCCACGTCGAGGGTGGCAGTGACCGGGATTGTGCCGGCGAGGCGGTCATTGTCATGCCGTGTCTGCGGCACCGACTGCTGAGGATCGATGACGATCTCGAACGCCACCGTGCTCTGGGCGTTCTGCACCGCGCCGGCCAGTGTGACCGGGACGCGCGAGCCGGCCGGGAGGTCGACCATCGCGGTGCCCGCGGGCAAGCCCTGCAACAGCAGCACCACGGGAACTCCCAACGCCGCTTGCCGGCCGAGATTGCCGACCTGCGCGGTCACCTGCACGGCTCCGGGAAGCCGCGCAATCGCCGAAGGCGTGACGACGGCGCTCCCTGCCGCGACGAAGAGATCGACGCCTTCCGGCCGGGCGAGGACGGCGAACGGTACCGCGGCCCGATTGTTGTCCTTGCGCAGCTCGTCCAGCTGACCGTCGGGATCGATCACCGCCAGTGCCAGGGTCGAGCCGGCGTGGCCGCTGGTGTCGAGTTGCACGATGACGTCCGACGACAGACCGGCCCCGAGCGCCGGAACGGGAGCCGAGCCCATGGCCGTGCCGCTGGAATCGAAGATGCGGAGCACGGTGGAGGGCGCAAGAGCGAACCCTGCATTGCGCACCGAGACGGTAGCGAACACGATTTCACCGTCGGTCGCGGCAGCCGGGAGCGAGATCCCGCCGGATGAAATGGCCAGATCCGGCACCGAGAGTCGCCGCAGCGCCGTCAACGCCAGGGCAGTCTGGTGGACCGAACCTAGCCAGCTACCGTCCTGACCTTGTTGCGCGAGCAGCGCGTCGATGCTCGCGAACGCCCGCGGCAGCTGGCCGGCGTCCCGAAGGCCGAAAAGGGCAAACGCGGTCGCCGCCGGCGATTGACGGTCGTCCAGGAAGTCTCCACCGTAGATGCGGGCCGCCAGGAACGCGACTCCATTTCGCACCGAGGCCGCGATCGCTGCCGACGACGGTGCCTGCGAGAGGATCTGGATGGCCAGCGCGGTCGGTTCGATGCGGCCGGGCCCGCCACGCAAGTAGGGCCACCCGCCATCCCTTCCCTGCTGGGCAAGGAGGAATTGCGTGCGCGCGGCGATGGACGGATCTCCGCCTGCAATGCTCAGCGCGCGCACCGTGAGCGCAGTATCAATGACCGTGCTTCCGTAGCCCGGCACGAGCCCCGACCCCGAATCGTCGCGCACCGGGGCGACAGCGCGCAGCGCGGAAACCGCGGCCGACGGATCGCTGCCCGCCGCGAACAGCCCCAGGATGCGGCGAGCCGCGCTGTCCGCATCGGAGGGCACGGTGTTGGCCAGGAACGCAACGGCGCGCGCCAGCGCGGGCGGCACACGCGAATCCGTGAATGTGGCCAATGCCTGGATCGCTTCCTGTGTCTCGCGCACCGCCGTCTCCGGGCCGTCGGCCCAGCTCCCGTCTTGCAACTGGTGCGAGAGCAGCCAGGCAAGACCGGCAGCGGTTCCTGGCGCGACCGGGACGTTCCGCGGCGGAGCCTCGACCAGTTCCGTCTCCATCACCGCCCGCCCGCGGGTCAGGAAGAAGAACTGGTTCGTCCATTCGCGGCGGACCGCGTCGACGAAATCGAGCTGCGCCTGGGTTGGCGCTTGTCCTGGAGCGAGGAGGACGACGAAGGCGGAGCGAAAGACGGACTGCGCTTCGCCCGCCACCGGCAAGCGAGGGCCTTCGGCGGCGATGACGTCAGCGATGCCCAGTGATTGCGTGCGGGCGGTGATGACCGTGCCGGGCGCAGCGGGGAGATCGGTGGGCAGCCCTGCGCCCTGCGAGAGTGGCTGGAGCAGCGTGAACGGCGAAACCTCCTGGGGCGCGAGTAGACCCATCAGGTAGAGGTCGAGGTCCGAATAGCGCTTCTCGAAGTCACCCGCCGTGAAGGTGCCGTCGCCGTTCGCGAGCCAGTCGGAGCCGTAGAGCACCGATGCCTGTGAGGAGAGGAAGCGGCTCCAGTGAGAACCCTCGCGGCCGAGCAAGTCGGTGCTGATCGCGGCCGTCGCGGGATCGAGGAAGCGCGCCTTTCCCGACCATTCGTGCGCCACCTCGTGCGCGATCACGTCGAGCGCGGTCGGCAGCGAAAGCTGAGCGTTTGGATTGAGCGCGGCAACGTCGATCAGCGCCTTCAGTCGCCCCTGGCTGCCGAATGCCTGCGTCGCATCGAAGAGGTCATGGCCGGTGCCGGATGCGTCGTTCTTCACCGGCCAGTGGAGACCGAGGGTGCCCTCCTCCGCGAAGTCGGCATCGAATGCAGGGAAGGCGATGATGAAGTCGTAGCTGTCGGAATGAGTTCGGTAGAACTGGATCGTTGCAGCCTGCCGAGGCGTGAAATTCGGCGATGCCCCCACGAAGCGCGCGTACGAGGAACCGTCGTGCTGCAAGAGGGCGACATGCGGTGGAGGCGCAGCGCGTGCGGCCGCAGCACAAAGCGCTCCGGCAAGCGCTGCAGGAATAGCCCTCGAGAACAACTTTCCCCCCGGTGCCTAGCAGTGCGCTGCCTCGAGCCGGGCTTACGGTTGTCCACAACTCGACGCGACGCAAGAGGCCAGAAAATGAGCCCTGGGGCCAGGAATCCAGAACACTGCAATTGCACGCCGGATTTTGGCGCGGCGCCAACCACGCAATCCGCAAGGTTCGCACTGTACGGTCTGGCGTGCCGTTCTCTCACCGCTCCGGTGAGCGGGCAACCTGGACACTTCGACTGACGGCGGCGCGGAGTGCCGGTACAGGTTCAGCGCCCAAACTCGGCGCGCGCCAGGCCGTGGTGTCCTGCACGATGTACGAGAACGACGATCGCGCGCTACTGACCTGCGACGACACTCTTGGTTCCATCGAGGTTGCCCGGAGTCGCGATAGTCTGCCGTGCCGCCAGCGTCACCGCGGCGTGCCGTTCTCCGAGGCTCCGGCTTCGTTAGACCGTCTCTTTGTTCCCGGTTGAGGAGCCGTTCTCTTCAATTGAGTAGGCAAGATCTTTGGACAAGATCTGGACAAGATCGCGATGAACTCCGCAGGCCTCACCTGAGAAAAGGCGCTGTAAGTAACCGTCAACCGTTCGCTATCCGCGCCCGAACTTAACTTCGCGACCTTCGGGTTCGCAGGCAAAACCAAAAACACAATGGCCCCGTCGCTAAGTACAGACGGGGCCATTGGATTTGGTTGCGGGGGCGCGCTACCGCAGTTTGCTGCGACCCGCTTCTCCACGGTAGTGGGGCTCGGGCGGGCGGCTTGAACCCGACCGGACCAATGACCTACGCATGTGCTAACCGGCCTGTGTGCGGCGAGATGTGGGTTTCCGCATTCGCTTGCCCTTTCCCCAGACAGCGCGCAGACGCGCAACGACCGCGAGGCCAAGACTCGCAAGATCACGCTCCGAAAGGCTCATGTCTCGAAGGTCGCGCAGAAGCAGGTCCTTCCAAGTGTAGAGCCGGATCATCTTCCAGCCGGTGCTAGATTCCTCTACATCATCGAGTACGACGCGGATGCGACCCCGACGTCCGACTGCGAGAGAAGCGGCCACGCCACTGCGAACGGGTTTGTTCGGTTTCTTGGGCATCTTGGTTTGCTCAGTTACTCCTATCATCAAGAGGCGGCATCAGCTTCTCAACGACAGTGAGGCTCGGCCGGGCGGCTAGACGCCCCCCGTCACTACTCGTCAGCGGGCCCGGCGCAGCAGTTCCAGGTCCCGAAGGTGTTTCGGCTTCAGGTCCTGGGCGTGCTCGATCCACATGATCAGCGCGCCCTTCGATGCGACCTTCACGGGCGTGTCGAACAGGAGCGCGTCGTGCGCCTCCGCCCACTGCTCCTCGAAGTTGAACCAAGGCTCGGCCCTGAACACGTCGGCGTTGAGCACCGTCTTCGGCGGCTTCAGCGGGAAGCCCGTCGGGCGGGGGTGCTGCGCGTACTCCTCGGGGGTGAAGTAGCCGGTCACCCTACCGCATCGAGGGCGACGAGCAATCGCCTTCCGGCTTCGACAGTCCGCGCGACCACGATGTCGAGGTCGTCCGGGACGCGCTCCGGGAAGTGGCACTGGACCGCGACCCCGCCGATGACGATGAACGGGACCTGCGCCTCGGCGAGGGCTTCCACAAGGCGCTGGTTCGCGGTGTCCGAGGTCAACTGCTTCAGCACAGCCGCCAATATGGCACGGGTCGGTTTTTGCCCCGCAGGGACTCCGGGACTGTGGGCATAATGGGCCGATGCGGGATGACATCGACCCCACGCCGTTCGCGACGGCCGAGGCGTTCTTCAACGAGTGCGTGCACCTTCATCAGTACCTGATCGAGCGCGTCCGTCCGCGTGTTCAGCAGATCGCCACCGGCCGGACGGAGCCGTTCTACGAGATGCTCCTCCGCACCATGTCGTGGCTGCGCACGCTCTCGAAGTTGAAGGAGCCGTCCGACTTCCAAGGTGTCGTCGCGGCGAACCGAACGCTGTTCGAGATCGCGGTGGACGCGACCCTCATGCACTTCGACGAGCGCTCGTTCCCGCCCGAGATGCTCCTCGCGTGGGAGGACTCGGCAAAGCTGAAGGCGGCGCTGAAGGTCAGGGACTTCTACTCGGGGAAGCCCGTCCCGCACGGGAACACGCCGTTGATCCGGTTCATCGAGACGGACGCGAAGCGCGTCGAGGCGCTCCGTTTGAAGTACTGGCCGACGAAGAAGGGGAAGGGACGCCACCCGGACCGGTGGACCGGCCACACGTTGGAGGAAGACGCCGTAACCGCGACGAAGCTGTTCTCGGAGGGCAAGTTCGACGAGTTCTACGCGACCCGCAACGCGCACCTTTGCTGGAACACGCACGGGTCAGGGCTCGCCGGAGCGCGCGGTGTCTCTGAGGATGACTTTCCCGGGATCTCTGCGCTCGCATTCCGAGGGGCAGCGGAGTACGCCGAGATCGTGACGAAGCTCGGGCTCCACCACTTCAAGCTCTGGGACACTGCGAAGGGCGAGTTCGAGGAGCACCGACGGAGGCGCATGCTTACCGCGTATGCGGTGCTGACCCAGAACCGGGAGGCTGGTCCTGTGTCTCCGCCGTCGCAGCCTTGACCAGCCGCGCCTTCGCCGTCACCAGGATGTCGAGCAAGCCGTTGAGGGAGCAATGCTCTCGGGCCTGCTCCAGTGTGGCATCTGCGGAAGCTCGTTCGGGATCAGCGGGGTCAAGGTCAAAGCGGGAATCGGCTACTACCAGTATTCGTGCAGGGCGTACGCCACGAAGGGGTCTACGGTCTGCTCGAACAGCTACCGCGTCAGCGAGAAGAAGCTCAACGAGGCAATCGCGCGCGCGCGCGGTGCACAGCGTGTTCGAGGACGAGACCCTCCTGAAGCGGACGGCGGTCGCGTTCGCCCGCGAGATGGCCGAGGCCACCGCCAAGCCAACCGGCCCAGAGGCCGGCGCGCTGGACAGGAAGATCCCCGCGACCGAGCAGCGCATCAAGGGCGCGTCGCGCGCCATCGCGGAAGCTCCCGCCGACATTCCCTTGGCGCCGCTCTACGCCCAGCTTCGCGAGGACCAGGAGACGCTCGCGGACTTGCGGCGTCGGCGTGGTGCCCTCGAAGTAGTCGACCGCCCCGTCGTGCGCATGCCGACCGTTCGGGACATGAAGTCCTTCGGCAACACCCTGCTCGCGGACCTGGAAGGAAACGCGGCCGAAGCGAACGCCGCCTTGCGCACAGCGATGCCGAGCCCCGTGCTGCTGGTCGCCGACAAGGACAGTGCCGGCCCCCTGCTGAGGATGGCCGGCACCGTTCAAGTCGCAGCAAACCTAAGTTGCGGGGGCAGGATTTGAACCTGCGACCTTCGGGTTATGAGGGCGATTCCACCCAACCGGCAGACGGGCGTCGCCACTCATGTCTTCAGTTCTTCCGAGCAGTTGGCGAAGCTGGGAGTCGACGTGGGTCAACGCTACGACTCACGAGTGCCCTCGAGTTTGGACAAGCTCTGGTCAAAGTTTGCGACCCACTGTGGTGCCTCGCGCGAGCACCTCGTCGAGCCTGCGCGCGACGATGGTTCTCAACCGTTGGGAAGGAATGCGCCCGACCCATTCGCGCGCCACGCTGCGCCGGAAGCTGCGCGGGAGCTCGAGCTCGGGAAGCGCAGTGAACAGCCGCCCGCGCGTCGGAGAGAGGTAGAGAAAGTCGACTAGCGCCTTCTCGGGCACGGCGAGCTTGATACCCGAATCCGGGAGCGACTCGAACCCACCGAAGAATGCGGGCTGCACGTGATGCACGCTGTAGGTTCCGAGCCCCGTCTCGACGCGCGCGCTGCGCGCGAGCGAAACGACGAAGATCATCGAGGGGATCTGCTCAACCATCCCATGCTGGTAGAGCGCAGTCTGCAGCGACAAGTAGCTTGGGTACGGCGCAGTCACGTACTCGTGCAGAGCGAGCGGATCGGGTCGGTCGGCGAGCACCCAGACGCCCTTGCGGAGCGGCGTCACCAGCCCCGACCGTGCAAGCCTCCGCAGAGTATGGCTCGCCGCCTCGCCTGACACGCCGAGCACGGCGGCCACGTCGGCAGTCGTTGCGGCCGGCACGCGGAGCCTCTTGAGCCGACCTAGCGCCTCGCTCGCGTTCATGCGAGCACCTTCTCGAACTGCTCGATGACCTGCGCCTGCATGGCCTCCCAGCCCTGGCGGGTGCCGTATTCGTCCAAGTGCTCGGGCTTCAGATACGAGGCGACCTGAGACTTGAAGTCGCCGTACGAGACATCCATCGCCCGCTCGATGGCTTTCGGGATCTGGCTGCGAATGGGGCGCAGCGCGTCGACCTTCCCGCCCGCCTTCGAGAGGAGCACGACGAGGTCGAACACGTCGCGCGCCTGGACGGAGCTGCGGCCGACGAGTGCCCCGACCTTCTGCCGGAGCGCCGCGTCCAGCGGGTAATGTGGTGCGAGAAGCGGCATGAGCTCGTAATCGGCCAGCACGCTCGCAGCGACTGGCTCGACCTTCGGCTCCTCGGTCGTCTTCCGGCGCGAGAATTCGATCTTGGTGTGCAGAGGCAACGAGCGCCCTTCCGCAGCCAGGCCGACCTTCCAACGTTGCGTGGTCTCCGTCTGCTTGGGCGCGCTAACGTCGCGGAGCGAAATGCCGCGGCTCTTGAGCGGCAACCGCAGCGCGGGCCCTTCCAGGATCTTGCCGACCTTCTCCTTCAGCGTGTGAACGGGGATTCGGTCGACGTCGAGGTCGATGTCCTCCGAGTAGCGGACGCTCTCGAAGAAGAATCGCAGGTTGCACCCGCCCTTGATGGCAAAGCGATCCTTGTCGGGCCCCGAGCAGAGGAGGCGGACGAAGTGGAGGTGGAACAACTCCACCACTTGGCGGGCCGATAGCATCGCGCACTAGACTGTGCGTTCTGGACATATGTGTCAAGATTGCGACTTGTTAATTCGACGGTTCCCAGTCGGCGGAATTTCCTTCTCGAGCCCGGCGCGACGACGAACTCGTAAGAAGGCGTGCGATGCGCCGAGGCCCGAGGTCCCGGGCTGTCCCAGGTGCGCCGCTCGGGCCGTGCGCTTCTCGCAGGAGCACCTTCAAGCGCAAGAACTGGTGTCCAAAAGAAGAAACCGCCCAGCTCCGGGGGCGCCGGAGCTGGGCGCGCGAGAATTGCGTCGAACGTGCGAAGACCTACTTCTTCTTGATGTCCTTGAGCCCTTTCACCGTCATGGCCAGCTTGGTGCCGCTGGCGAAGGAGAGCTCCTCACCCTCGAACTCCATCCGGTACAGGCCTTGAACGTTCGACGGAACCTTCACGCGCTTGTCCCAGACGAGGATCGTGCCCTCGTACCCGTAGAGGACGAACGCGGCACCGATCTCCATGTTGACGTTCATGTTGATCCGGTACTCGTCCCCGTGCTTGTCGGGCTCGTCGGCGGTAACGACCGCGATTGCAGCCGTGCAGCGGTTCATCGTCTGCCTGACCTTCTCGGGTACGGGGATCGCGGTCGTCTCGCCCTCCTCCGCCACTTCGTAGGGGATGTCGTACAGCTCCAGGACCCCCTTCACCTGCTCCACCATCCCCAGGTTCTTTCCGTGGGCGATGAACACGCGGAGCGGCTTCTCCGCTTCCGACACCGCAGCCGAGGGCTTTGACCCGCCGATGTGCGCGACGGGCGCGGGATCCACCTCTTCCTCCTCCGCTTCCTCGGAGTCCGAGTGAGGCGCACTGTGCTCCTGCTTCAGGAGGCGAGCGCCGTGGCCGAGGGCTCGGGCGTGTCAATGGCGACGAACATCCCGCGTCCCGGCGTCTCCTTGAGGAAGCCAGCGAGTTGGGCGTTCTCCTTGATGTGCTGTAGCGTGGTCTCGAGCCTATCCTTGGGGACACCGAAATCCTGCGTGAGCACGTTCTGGGCGATGACGTCGGGCGGGAACTTCGCCTTGTCGTACTTCCGGAGGAAGCCGCCCATGATCGTCGGCTGGACCACGGCCTCACCGATTGCGATGGCGTCGTCCCCGTCGCTCTTCGGCGCGACCAGCTTCTTGCCGAGATCCGTGAGCTCGATCCTGACGGCGTTCTTGGTGCCCTTCGTGAGCCCGTACCCCGCCGACGCGGCGAGGAGGTCTCGCCAGGTTGAGGAGGTGGGGGACAGCTTGACCGCCAGCGCGACCTGATGAGGAGGAGTTGGCGCTCCCGCAAAGGCGTCCATCAGCGCTTTCGGCACCCTCATCGCGTCGGCGAGGGACCGGCACGGAAGATCCGCCTGCCCCAGATGAACCTGCTTCTTCACTGCTGACTCGTTCTTCTTCTGTCCAGCTGCCATTCTGATTTCCTTGGTTTGTCGATCTCCCGCCCGGAGTGGTCGGGGATGGTGGAACGGTTCCCCGTCCACGTCCGGCATCCTGACGAGGGGGTCCGACATCAACGACCAGACGCTGCCCCAATGGGCGTTCACGGTCAGCCGACCGGCCGGTCAGGCCTTGCCCTAGTGCCCTCGTGCAGCGGAGGGATTGGCCGGCCGAATTGCCCGCCACTGGCCCTGATGGCCGGCCGACCCTGGTATCGGTTTGGTATGGGGTTCCGGCGGGCTGGACCGGATATCGCTGAACCCTCGTCAGCAGCGGGTGTCCCGGGCTCGTTCCCGGTACCCGTTGCGCTGCTGTCCCGCTCCTCGCTGCGCTCGCGGTAGCCCGCTCCGCAGACTGCGTCGACCTCGGCGCTCATCAGCAGGTTCACCATCTCCACGAGCATCGCCCTCAGCGGGTCCGGTGCGGACTCTCGATTTGCTTGCGCAACCACTCGATCGCATCGATGCTGGCCAGTGCGGCCATCGTTTCTCTTCTCGGGAAAGTCACCTTGCCGGGTGCTTCCTCAAGGATGACGCAATGGCCGTGTTCATCTACTTCTTGGCGGGCCCTCGTACACCACGTGCGTGGACGCTACTCCTCACGCACGATGATTGCGTCGCGACTTCGAGCTTGCCGCACGAGTACCTCAGACCCTCAGCGGCTCCCCGGTCGATCTACAATGCATCGATGGTTTCCCTACTGCTGGGAGTGTTGCTGGCCGCGGGGGATCCCCGTCTCGTAGACGTGGCTCGCCTGATTCCAGATTCCGTAGTCGACATGCGCTACGCCACGGCGGACAACTTCCTCCACCGCAAGGTCTATCCCGTCGCGCGCTGCCTCCTGCGGCGCGATGTCGCCGAGCGACTGGCGCACGCAGCGGCGCGTTTGCGAGCCGAAGGTTACCGGTTGCTGCTCTGGGACTGCTACCGGCCGCGCTCAGTTCAATGGGAGATGTGGAAGCTCGTCACCGATACGCGCTACGTCGCCGATCCGCGCCGCGGGTCCAATCACAACCGCGCTGCCGCCGTCGACCTTTCCCTCGTCACCGCCGACGGGCGGCCGGTGGAGATGCCGACCGCATTCGACTCGTTCGAGGAGCGCGCCTTCGCGGCCGCGGTCGAGGGCGTTTCCCAGGAGGCGCAACAGAATCGCGCGCGACTGCGCCGCGCGATGGTTGCCGAAGGCTTCCGCGTGCGGCGCACGGAGTGGTGGCATTTCGATGCTTCGGACGCCGGAACCTATCCGGTGCTCGACGAGCCGCTCGAAACAGCGGCGCAATGATCGCGCGGCTCCTCCTGGCCGCTCTCGCAATGGTCGCCTTCGCGGCTCGGCTTTGCTGGCTCGCTCGGATTCCCGAGCCCTTCGGCACTGACGGTTACTACTACGTCGTCCAAGTGGAGCATCTCCTCGCCGAGGGAAGGCCGCACGTTCCCGATGCGAGTTGGGTGCTCAGACTGCTCGCCGGGTGCACCGCTCTGGTCGAGTCCCCCATCCTCGGCGTCAAGATTGGCGCCGCCCTTCTCGCCGCAGCGGCCGTGCCGGCGGCTTTTCTCGTAGGGCGAAGCATCGCGCGGTCGCGCTCGGCACGAGGCGAGCCGGAGGCGTGGGCGCTCGCGCTCTGGGCAGCGGCCTCGCCGGCGCTGAGCCATCTGGCGGCGGAATTCCCGAAGAGTCTCGGCGCGGCGGCGCCGCTTCTCTTGGCACTTGCCATCGCTTTGCAGCGCCCGGAAGGCTTACGCGGCGCCGCGGCGCTGGCGGCAGCGCTGCTCCTCGCGGCGACGGCGCATCGAATCGGCGCAGGCATCACGGCCGTCGCGTTGGGTGGAGCGTGCCTCGCCTGGCTTCTTCGTCGGTCCACGACGACCGAAGCGCGGAGGATGATCGCGGCTTGCGCGGCGGCGCTCGCGGTGCTCGGCGTGGCAACGAGCGTCCTCCCAGGGCTCATCCATCTGCACGATCTCGAGCGTCTTCGGATCGATCCGAGCCCGCATCTGCCGGCGCCCTGGGGCCCGGGTTTCTGGCACCTGTCGCTGGCGGAACGGTTTGAGATCGCGCTCGCATGGCCGGTCCTTCTCGCCGGCATGGTCGCCTTCGTAAGGAGACCCGCGCAGCGCACCGCGCTGGGAGCGCTGCTGGCGCCGCTTGTCCTGGCGCTCCTTCCCTTCTGGCGCAGCGGCGTGAGCGAGGCGGGCTACCGGCTGTCGCTGGCTGCGCCGATGATCGCCGCGCCACTTCTCGCCTTGGCCTGGCCCTCCGCTGTCCTGCGGATTCCGAGCCGCGCTGTGGCAGCCGTCGCCGTCGCGTGTGGCGTGGTTTCGCCCCTCTTGGCGCGCGCAGGGATCGACACTCGACTGAATCCACCATATGCACACTATCGCGCTCTCATCACCTCGCTCCCTGAGTGGCCTGCGCTACTGATCGCGCACCAGGGGCTCTCCTTCCTCTACGGCCATCTCACCTGGCGCGAGGCGATGCATTGGGCCCCGGAATCCAGCCTCGACCGCAGAACAATCGGCCGCATCGCCTGGGGCATCCGACCCGGTGAATGGATCGAATATCGCGCGATCGCGCCAGCGCCGGTTCCGCTCGATCCCGACTACACCTATGTGCGAGAGGACGTCTGGGAAGCGCTGGCCGCGGGCGCCCGCGCGGCTCAGGACGACGACCTGCTCGATCGCATTGCCGACTGGCGCAATCCTTCGCAAATGCGTCCTGCGTCGTTGCTGCGGAACCGCTGACTCAAGGCGCGCGCTCGACGAGCAAATCGGTGAACGCCGGGCCGCGCACGACGAGGCCTCCTCGCCGCGCCAACTCGTCGAAGCGGGCGGCGGCGTCGGTGACACAGGCGGCCTGGAGTCGGGCAGGCCCTTTCTTCCACTCCGCGATGAGTGCTGCGAAACCGGCTGCTCCGAGGTCCTCGAGCCGCGCCAGCTCGACGCGTCCGCCGATGATACGGTCGGTCTCACGAGCGGCAGCTTCCTCGTAAGCGCGCCAGGAAGTCTCCACGCGATGGCGCCGTCCATACAACTCGATCTCGGCCCACGGCCCTGCCGCGCGCGTCGGGACCCAGACACCATCGGAGACGTCCTTCCGCCGGCCGCCGCCCACCGCTCGCTCGTTGTACCCCACGAACGTGTGGTTGGTCCGCAGCTTGAGGGTCCGGCTGGCATCCTCCGAAGACCTGCCTGCTCCGCAAACTGCCGACAGGCGGCGGTCCACGAGCTTCGCCAGCGGGCCGGTACCGATCTCCGCCTTGAGCGCCGCTTCCCGCTCCGGCGCGTCCTGCGTCGCGACAGTGAAAGGTCCGGAGGAATCCCAGAACCGGAGCTCGGAGATGACCAGGTCCGGATACCGGGTGCCCGCCGTCGCCTCCTCGACGACCAGCTTCAGATCGGAAGCCTGGACGGGCGCGGGCAGCGCCAGCTTCTGCGATCCCATCGCGTCCTTCAACGGGAACACCGCGACGCGCTTCCCGTCGGCCTCTAGCGATACCTTCCGAGCGCGCGCGTTCTTGCGGAAGTGGTCCTCGGATCGCTGGTAGCCGTTCCAGATCTCGAGCGCGCTCATCTCGGCCGGCCGATCGAGGTGCACTCCGACCCACTCGCCTTCACCGAGCCCCTTGGCGCCTTCCACCCAACCGAAGTCGAGCCGGCCGTCGAACAGATAGCTCGGGTGATAGGCGTCGACGGGCGCGAGCGTCGAGGAAGCGGTGACCCGGCCGGGCACGCTGCGCGGCGGACGCAACGCCAGCCGTGTTTCGCCCATGAGAAATGCGACCTCGCTGATGCATGGCCTGGTTCGGGAAGGATCTGGTTCGGCGATCCGAAGGAAGACCGACCTGAGCCCGTGCTCGCCGCCTGGGAGCGGCGCGTGATCTAGCGGCTCCTCCTTGCCGTGGTTGCGAGCCACGATGGTAGCGACCTCATTGCCGTCGGCCGAGATCTCGAGGCGGATGGAGCCGACGACGTTCGCACAAGGCGCGACTGCGATGGCGTTCATCCGGATCGGAGTTTCGAACCGAAAGAGCAGGCCCTCGTCGCGCGGGTCACCGACGGGCACCCAGCCCGTCTTCGCATCGCCGTCGAGCACGGCGGATGGGTTCGCACCCGAGGTTGGCGTCAGAGCCTGCAGGAAGATGGGTGCCGGCCCGGCGGCATGGGCGAGCGCGGGAAGCAGAGCGAGTAGCAGGACGGATTTATTCATCGCGCGCCTCCAGCGAGCACCTGGCTCAGGCTTTCCCTCAGGCGATCGGGCTCGGAATGGATTGCCCCTGCCGGCCGCCGAGGAGCGGCGAGCAACTCGCGAGCGGCGCGAAGCAGATCAGTGGCGTCGCCCGGCACCACTTCGCGCCCAGCCGACGCCAGATCGACGAATCCCGCCGCTCGCAACGTCGCCGCCACGGGCACGCCAGCGGCGGCGGCGACGACGACCTCAGGCGCATGGCTTTCGCAGAGCGCCGGAGCAAGGACGAGATCGACACCCGCGAGCCGCTCTCGTTCCTCGGCACTAGAAGCGCGGACTGCGGGGCGGTCGAGGAGATCGGCCGGCGTCCCCTCGCCGGGCCGCACCAGCAGCGTCGCCGGGATGCCGGCAGCCGCCGCGAGCGCCTGCGTCAGGCCGTTGCGCTCCGTCGCCAGACCTGCGAGAAGCAACACCGGCGAGCCTCCGGTGCGATCGGTGGCGGCAGCAGCAGTTGCAATCGCCGCCATGTCCAACAGGGGCAGCACGCGCTCGGAAACGAAGCCCGCCGCGACCCGCTCGTTCTTCGCGAAACGGGACCGGACGAGCAGCGCATCGGCCAGCACGCGCTCGCTCTCCTGCGCCGCGAGGATCGAGGCCGGCGCCCGGTAGCGGCGGAGAAAGGGCGCCCCGGGCTGGCGCGCCGAGGCCCGGTCGAGATCGTCGTGCAACGTCCGCAGCGACGGGAGATCCTCGACGAGGATCCGCGCCGCGCCCCTAGAGGCGGCGAAGACCCGGCGGGCAGCGAGCGACGGCGCGATCACCGCGCGCGCGCCGCGTGGCAACCAGCGCGCCGCGAGCCGGCCGGCGGCGAGCCGGCGCGCGAAGCGGGAGACCAGGAGCCGCTCCGCGCGCGAGCCGCTCCAGATCCGGAGAAGAGCCTCCAGCGCCAGCCAGCCCGGAACCGGGCGAACGCAGCTACCCGGTGCCCATCGGCGTGCCAGCGCGGCGCGAAGGCGGCGAGGGAGCCAGCGCGCCGGATTGAGCCGCGTCGCCCAGGGGGCAAAGATCGCCACCTCGTCGAGCGCCTCCGCAGCCAGCGCGAGCTTCTCGACCCAAGAGGCCGGCTCCGGTGCAACCAGGGCGATCAATCGATTCCTTCCCGCGCGCGGTCGTGCAGGTGGCACCGCGTCTCGCTGCAATCGAGACAGGAAACGCCGATCTCGCCCGCTACCCGCAGCCGCTTGCGATTGTCAGCGATGATCTCCTCCGCGAGGGTCGCTCCGGCATCGTCAATCAGCCGCAAGCGAATGCGGTTCTCGCGGAACAACGAGCCCTCGCGCACGACCGTTCGCCCGTTGATCGACTCCAACTCGACAGCACCCCGCTGCGGTTCGGTACCTCGCGCACGCAGATGCAACGTCCCGCTTAGCACCGACAACTCGAGTCGGACTTGTCCCTCGCGCGGCGCGAAGCGGAGGTCGACGTACGGCCAGAACACAGTGGCATCCAGCCCCCAGTGCGCCTCGGAAACGGGTGCTCCGTCGAGCGTGTGCCCATGCCGCTCGAGAATGCGCCAACCCAGCTGCGCTGCCATGGCGAAGAGCGCGTTGGAGAGCATGCAGATCCCGCCGCCAACTGCCGGAATGACGCAGCCATCTTGGTAGGACGCGCCAGGGCGGTAGCCGAGTGCCGGTGCAAGGCGTCCGACCGCGCGCCAGAATGAGAAAGGGCGATCAGGCTTCAACATGAGCCCGTCGAGAGCAGGCGCCGCGAGCGCGACGTTCACAAGCTTCCCAGCCTCGAGAGGCGCGCCGCCGGGAGCTGACCGGCTCACAATGGGAAGAGCTCGTTCGTAGAGCAGGTAAGGAAAGTTCTCCGCCGGCGGCGCCAGCACCGGTGCCGGATAATCCTGAAGCCGCAGCGCCCACTGCGCGAGTCGCATTAGGGCGAGTACGCGCGTCTTCGCGGTAAAGACGGCCACCTCGGCCGCCGATTTCGCGCGACGCGATCCAGTCATCGTTGCCAGCAGCTATATCCCCTTTCTGGATGGTAGCGGGTGCGCCCTCGGGTCGAGCGATTGAGGTTACGCCCTTTTTATCTTGCACAAGCTGCTCCAGCGCGCGTAGCAGTGAAAAGGCGCACCTGCTGCCGGCAGCGGAGCTGCGCGACGCTGCAGCACCGCTACAAGATGTAGATCGTGGAGTTCCACGATCGCTCGCAACACATAGAGGAGGCGACGATTGCGAGGCGAGTGCGCTGGCCTGCGCCGGCTTCGTCATCTCCGACTTCGAGCGGCTACCTCGCTTGCGGCATCGGTCTCCGAAGAAAGCGCAGCCGGCGCTGTTCTTCGCCAAAGGGCCGCGGCCGCATGATGGGCATGGGAGGGCCGGGCAGCCCCGGCGAGCACGGCAAGTGGAAGGCGAAGTTCCGCCGACAAGACGGCCCCGAAGAGGGAAGCTATAGTCCGCGGCGCATGCTGCGCGTGCTCCTCGCCGTTCTCGCGGGTTCGGGTGTGGTCAAAACGCTGCCGAAGCAAGCCACCGGGTTGCCCAAGGCGAACCTCGAGACGCTGCTCTCCGCGCGATCCGATTACGCCGCGATGTACCGTTCGCTGGAAACCGTCGACAAGCGGGCGGAGCCGAAGGACGTCGACCGGCTCGCCAGCGCCCTGCGGTTCGAGCTGGAGCAGATAAAGCTGCGACGGCCGGTCGACGCGGCGAATTGCGCCAAGGCCCAGCCGAGCGGCTGCTTCATCACCATCGACCCGTGCCTGAGCCGGGCCGGCTTTCTGGTGCTGGCGATGGGGAAGGCCGACGCGCTGGAGCGGGTGAAGGCCGAACTGGCCCAGCTGCAGGCGCGGGCCAAGGCCGAGGACGACGCCCTCACTGCGCTGGTCGTCGCCGAGGCGATCGGCAAGGTCGACCCCGCCGCGGTGGCCGAGTTGCAAATGGACCGGCTCTCCTCGGAATCCCCGTTTTGCCGCGCGGGGGCGCTGAAGGCGCTGGTGCCGTTTCTCGACCGGCCCGAGGTGAAGGCGAAGTGGCTGGCCACCCTGCGCGCGGCGCGAGGCGACGACCGCCACGTCTTCGCCCGCGAGCTGGAGAAGTCGAAGGCCGCGCTGCCGGTGTTCGCAGAGTGGCTCGACGTGGAGGATTGGACGGTGTTGGTGGAGATTCTGCCCGGCTTTGCCGAGGCACCCGGCAGCGCGCACGTGCACGCGCGCTTGCGCGAGCTGGCCGCGAATCACTGGTCGCGCGAGGTTCGCGAGGCGGCGGTGCGCACCGCCGCCAGGCTCGGGCTGACTCTCGAGGCTGCACTTGACCGGCCGAAGCCGAACCTGTCCAAGCTGAAGCTCACCGAGATCTCCGAATCCGACCGGCCGGTGAAGGCGCCGCTGAGCGATGTGCAGGTGGTGGGCATAGATTGGGGCGAGTGGGGAGGCAGCATCGAAGTCTTCAAGGGCGAGGAGCGCGTGTTCGAGAGCAAGGCCTGGTGGCGAAACCCGCGCGCCGCCGTCAAGCTGGGCGAGCGGCTCTTCATTCTCGAGGGGCTGCGCCACATGGGCGCCTCGACGGGGCGAATCACCGAGGTGGCGAAGACGCCCAGCGGGTGGACCGCCGACGTGCGCGCGGTGTTGCCCGACGCGCCCTCAGCGTGGGCGATCGACGAGAACGGCGAGCTGATCATCGTCACCCACGCGGGCCGCGCGGTGCGATTCACCAAAGACAACCAGCTGCGGCAGTTCTAGCCGTTCATCGGCACGAACTTCGGCTGCACGCGCAGCCGTTCGATCCACCGCCGCACCGCGGGGAACTTGGCGAGGTCGAATCCGGCGTCAGCGGCGAGCGGCGTCTAGCCGAACAGCGCGATGTCGGCCACCGAGTACCGTTCGACGGCGAAGTCGTTCCGGTCGAAGTGCGCCTCGAGCGTGGCGAGCGCCGCCTTGCAATCTCTTGACCGCACCACCCGAAGTGTCAGCGATGTCTTGACTGCACCGACTGCACCCCCTTGCTCCCCGCGCCCTTGTTCCCCGAGTCTTCCTTCCCGCGGCCTTCCCTCGCACCTAGCTCATCACCTAGCTCCCCTCTTCCGCGCTGTTCTTCAGCTTTCGTTATCCTCAGCCTTTCCCCTCTTTTTCTTTCCCCATCACCTTTGCCATCTCACCCTCGTATTTCTATTGCCGAACAGTCACCTCTCTGGTCCTTGTTTTGCCACCCTCTCTGACTGGCTATCCCGCCCCCCGCCATTCATGGTGACACTGGTACCGGCCCCGACCCCTCCATCCCCGTCGTTGGGAGGGAGGGGTCGGGGCCGGTCTCGCAGGCGATCTCGCCCTCGTTGGCGGGGGCCGGGGTGGCCAGCTCTTCGCTGCAAAACCAGCAACTTCCGCGATCGAAACTCATCAGCTAAGTCGTCAGCAAAGTCGTCCTCAGACTCGTGCACGTGCTGATGGCTTTGCTGATGAGGTGCCGAACCACTTTGCTGATGACCTTCCGGACTACTTTCTTGACGACTTCGGTCGCCTGCGACGCGGGGTACGCGTCAATAGATCGCTGACACGCTGCGCACGCGACCTGTCGAATCGGCCTTGCGACTTATCCGTCGCGGCGCGCTGCTACGATCCGTCCGTCTGAGCTTGCCATGTATCTAAACTACATGCTAATAGTACATACACACAACGGAGCACGATCCTCAATGGCGAAGACTCCTACCGTCGAACGCGAAACGGCTACTTTCCGCTTGCCCGCGGAGCTCCTAGAGCGAGCGCGACGCGAAGGTGCATCGCGTGGATTGGCTTACGTGCGCTCCGTCGAGGAAGCGCTGGAGGTCTATTTCTTTTCGCGTCTGCCGCCGCCGATGGCGGAGGCTCTCGAAGCAGACATCAAGGAGCGGAAGGTCTCACGCCAGAATTACTTCTACTCCCTGCTGGACGCGCGCTACCGCCAGCTCATCGCAAGCGGCATCGAGAACAAGCCGAGGAAGAAGTAGCTCGCGATACGAGGGCAGTATGAACAAGCCTCTGCAACCCACGTTTGTGCCCGATCGCAGGCAGGGCGATCGAAGACGCGTGACCGCGCGATCGAGTACGACTGGAACAGCAGGAGCGGATCGCCGCGCCTCTATGCAGCCACCCGAATGGCTCGCAGCAGATCAAGCCGTCCGATATCTCGGACTCCCGTCAAGGAAGGCTCTGTATCAGGCGGTACGTCGCGGCCAAGTGCCGGTTCACCGACTCGGAACGCGCCGGATGCGCTTTCGCCGTGCAGAGCTCGATCAACTCCTCGAACGAAGCCGTCCGGGGCCGGTGCTACAATCTTCGTGACGCCCGTCTGCCAGAGAGGAGAAGCGAAGTGGGCGTCAGGAAGTACCAGGCAAAGAACGGAACGTTCTGGATGGTGGACGAGTGGCTTCCGCTTCCGACCGGACAGCTGACGAGGTTCAGGAAACGGAAGATCCCTACGCGAGAGCAGGCGATGGCGCTGGTGGCCAAGGCGAGAGCGGAAGCGTTCGAGGGACGGTACTTTGACCGTCCGAAGGCGTCCAAGCTTCTCATCGAGGGTGCATGGAAGGCCTACCAGCCCATCAGCAAGAGGGACAACGACACGTGGAAGAGCGAGGAGGGCCGGGCGAAGCACCTCAACCGGCACCTCGGGCAGAAGCTCGCTGCCGGTCTGACGGTGAAGGACGTTGACGGGTACCGCACGAAGAGGCTGGCAGAAACAACGCGCAGGAAGAAGGCGCCGTCACCGGCTTCGCTCGATCGTGAAGTGGAGCTGCTCAAGCGCATGCTCAACTACGCGGTCTCGTGCGGCTCGCTGCCGTCCGACCCCGTGGCAGCGGTGAAGCTCTTGCGCAAGCCGAACGTGCGCCGGTCGGTACTCGACGACGCCGGGTTCGAGAAGCTGCTCGCCAAAGCCGAGCCTCAGCTCAAGCCGATCATCCTGGTCGCATACGACACGGGGATGAGGCTGCGCGAGGTCTTGGGGCTCTGCTGGTCGCAGGTGAACCTCAAGCTGGGCGTCATCAAGCTCAGCGCCGAGGACACCAAAACCGAGGAGCCACGTACGGTGTTCCTCACGTCACGAGCGCGAGCAGCGCTCGAAGCCCAACCGCGGCACATCAAAAGCGACTGGGTGTTCACCAATCTGGAGACTGAGGAGGCGTGGAAGGACATCCGCAAGGTGTTTCGCCGGGCATGCGAGGCGGCGAAGCTCACGGGCGTCTGGTTCCACGACCTGAGGCGCAGCTTCGTCACCAACGCACGCCGGCGTGGAGTGCCGGAGTCGGTGGTGATGAGGATGTCGGGGCACCGCTCCAGGGCCGTCTTCGACCGATACAACATCGTCGAGGAGGACGACCTGCGCGATGCGGTGAAGCGGATCGAGGCCGGGACCAGCGGCCACCGAGTTCGCGCAGATCGCTGCTCCGTCCGCGATGCGCAGCGAGTCGATCACCTTCGCCCCGAGCCGACGTACACGCGCTCGCCCAGGACCGGCGCGTTCATCGCCGGATACCGGCCGATCCCCTGTGTAGCGACAGATTCGTGTCTTCTGTGAGCGCGAGCCACGAACCTGTCGTCCACGAGACTCCGCGCTCCCATCTTCCCTCCTCAGCATCCAGAGGGAGACCGCCTCCGCCACGCGGTGTGCCGGCCTTGGCAACTTTTTTGCACGAGTCGCTGCCGCAGTCGAACTCAAGGAGGCATTTCTGGAAGCCGCAACCATTCCGGTCTCGCTGAGCGAGGCGCGAGCGCATTCCTCAACGCCCCGGCGCTGGGTCCAACTCGTTTTCGGCCTATTGTGCATGATGGCCGTGTCGAGCCCGCAATACGTCTGGACGCTCTTCACCAGGCCGATGCTGGCCCATCTCGGCGGCACGCTCGCGCAACTTCAAGTCACCTTCTCGATCCTGGTCGTCCTGCAGACCTTCTTCTCGCCCTTCCAGGGCTTCCTGGTCGACCGCTTCGGGCCGCGCTTGCTGCTCTCCGTCGGCGCGCTGCTCACGGGCGCGAGCTGGCTGCTCGCGGCCGGCGCGAAGTCGATCACGGCGCTCTACCTCACCTACGGTCTCTTCGGCGGCCTCGGCACGGGGATCATCTACGTCGGCGTCGTCGGGCTGATGGTGAAGTGGTTTCCGGACAAGCGCGGCTTCGCCGCTGGCGTGGTCGCGGCTGGCTACGGCATGGGCGCCATCGTGACCACCTTCCCCATCTCGGCGAGCCTCGCAGCGGTCGGCTACCAGCAGACGTTGACGAAGTACGGTTTCATCCTCGGCGTTGCAGGCTTCCTCGCCGCTCTGGGCCTGAAGCGCCCGCCCGCGGGCTGGATGGCCGACCACGTGACGAAGATGAGCGCTCCTTCGAGCGGCGTCGGGCCGAAGAAAATGCTCCTTTCACCTGTGTTCTGGATCATGTTCGTCATGATGACGATGATGTCGACTTCGGGCCTGATGGTGATTTCGCAGATGGCGACGTTCGCCAAGGACTTCGGCATCGCGGCGGTCACGATCGGCGGCATGGCTGCGGTGCCACTCGCGCTCAGCATCGATCGATTCACCAACGGGCTCACGCGTCCGTTCTTCGGCTGGGTTTCGGACCACCTCGGACGCGAGAACACAATGGCCGTCGCCTTCGGCCTCGAAGCAATGGCCATGTTCCTGTGGCTCGTGACGCGCGACAACGCGATCGTCTTCGTGATCCTCTCGGGCGTAGTCTTCTTCGGCTGGGGAGAGATCTTCTCGCTGTTCCCGTCGACGCTCACCGACACTTTCGGCACGCGCCACGCGACCACCAACTACGGCTTCCTCTACATCGCGCAGGGCGTGGGCTCCATTTTTGGCGGCCCGCTCGCAGCGCTGATGCACCAGCGCACAGGAAGCTGGCTGCCGATCTTCAGCCTGGTCATCACGATGGACTTGCTGACGGCGCTCGCGGCCTTCTTCATCCTGAAGCCCATGCGCCGCAGGCTCGCGCTCCAGGCGGTATAAGCGAGTCATGCTGAATACCATCCGGGGCACGCGCGGAATGGCCGTCGCCCCGCATTCGCTGGCTTCGCAGTCGGCGCTCGCCGTCCTGCGCGAGGGCGGCAACGCCATCGAGGCGATGGTCGCCGCGGCTTCCACCATCGCCGTCGCGTACCCGCACATGAACGGGATCGGCGGCGATGCGTTCTGGCTCATCGTGCCCGACGGCCAGCCGCCGATCGCCATCGACGCCTGTGGTCCCGCGGCGCGCGCGGCGACCATCGACGCCTATCGCGCGAAGGATCTGGCGGCGATTCCCACGCGGGGCCCGCTCGCGGCCAACACAGTGGCGGGCACGGTCGCCGGTTGGCGCAAGGCGCTCGATGTCGCCGCCCGGTTCGGGGGCCGCAAGGGGCTTGCGCGCCTGCTCGACGATGCGATTGTTTACGCCGAAGGCGGCGTGCCGGCGACTGCTAGCCAGGCAGCCAATACGCGCAGCAAGCTCGCTGAGCTCGGGTCCCAGCCCGGCTTTCGCGAGACCTTCCTGATCGGCGGCGCGCCGCCCCGGGCGGGGCAGCGCTTCCGCCAGCCCAAGCTGGGCCGCACGCTGAAGACCCTCGTCGAGGAAGGGCTCGACTCGTTTTATCGAGGGGCGCTCGCGAGCGAGATCGCGCGCGACCTCGCTGCGATCGGCTCGCCGGTCGCGGCCGCCGACCTCGCGACCTACGACGCCGAGCTGCGCACGCCGCTGCATCTCGCGCACTCAGCCGGCGATCTCTTCAATATGACGCCGCCGACCCAGGGGCTCGTGTCGCTCGCAATTCTCGGCCTGCTCGACCGCGCGGGGCTCGCCGGCGTCGAGGCCGACAGCGCCGACCACGTGCACCTCGCCGTCGAGGCGACCAAGCTGGCGTTCGAGATTCGGGACCGCCATATCACCGATCCGAAGGAGATGACGGTCGAGGCACAAGAGCTTCTCGCCGCGGATCGGCTGGGGCCGCTCGCCGCGCGCATCCGCCGCGACTCCGCGGCGCCCTGGGGCCAGGGGCGCCGTCCGGCAGACACAATCTGGATGGGAATCATCGACGGCAAAGGGCTCGCCGTCTCATTCATCCAGAGCATCTATCATGAGTTCGGCAGCGGCATTGTGCTGCCGTCGACGGGGATCAACTGGCAGAACCGGGGCGCATCGTTCTCGCTCGATGCGAGGGCGCTGCTCGCGCTCAAGCCCGGCAAGAAACCTTTCCACACCCTCAATCCGGCGGCGGCGCGTCTCAAGGATGGTCGCGTGATGGTCTATGGCACGATGGGCGGCGACGGGCAGCCGCAGACGCAGGCGGCGGTATTCACACGCCACGTGGTGTTCGGACAGCCGCTTCAGCGCGCAGTGAGCGCGCCGCGCTGGCTGCTCGGACGCACGTGGGGACAGACCTCGGACACGCTCAAGCTCGAGCGGCGCTTCCCGCCGCCGCTCGTGGAGGACTTGGCCCGTCGCGGCCACGCGGTCGAGCTGATGAGCGACTTCGACGAAACCATGGGCCACGCCGGCGCCACGGTGCGCCACCCGGACGGCACACTCGAGGGCGCCTCCGATCCCCGCAGCGACGGCGCGGCGGCGGGTTTCTGACGCTGGTCGCCATCGATTGGTTGCCTGCCGGATTCCGCTACAGCTCCTGAGCATTTCCCGTCAGGCTGATGGTTGGACGCCGACGCCCAACGCCGGCCGCTCAGGCCATGCGCTCGAAAATGCGCATCAACTCGACCCGCTGCGCCGGCGTCAGCCGCGACAGCCGCCGTCCGAACTCCTGATCGAAGATCTTGCGGGCGCTCTCCATGGCGCTCCGTCCCGAGGGGGTCAGCGTCAAGCGAAAGCGGCGCAGATCGTTGGGCTGCAATTCTCGCCGCAGGTAACCCAACGCTTCCATCCGCTTGACCATGAAGGTCACCGACGGCTTGGGCGTGATGAGCACGCGCGCCAGATCGGCCGGGTTGGGATGCTCGTCGAGCTTGCTGAGGAGCAGGAACTCCTTCATCTCCAGGCGCAGTGCCCGGATGCGCGGCGCGACGTCAGCCATCAACGACGTCATGATCTGAAAGTTGAGCGTCCACAGCGCCCACGGCGAGATCTTGCGCATGTCGGCTTCGTTTCCCTTGACGGAATCTAGTTCCACATTAAACTAGTTCAAGATGGAACTAGGATAGTGTGAAACAACACCGCTGCTGAACGACGCTACCACGAAGCACCACGGCCGCCGATGCGCGGCGCGAGGAGAAAGCGATGCCTCTCGACCACTACGTCACGCTGGGCCGTTCCGGCCTGCGCGTAAGCCCGTTCTGCCTCGGCGCCATGACCTTCGGCGAGGATCTCGGCTGGGGAAGCAGCGTCAAGGAATCCGAGTCGATCATCGACCGCTACCTCGGGCTCGGCGGCAACTTCATCGATACCGCCAATGTCTACACCAAGGGGCACTCGGAAAAGATCATCGGCGATCACGTCGGCCGTCACCGCAACAAGCGCGACCGCCTGGTCATCGCGACCAAGTTCAGCGCCAACCTCTACGTCGGCGATCCCAATGGGGGCGGCTCCAGCCGCAAGTCCATCGTCGCCGCGTGCGAGCAGTCGCTGCGCCGGCTGCAGACCGATTACATCGATCTCTATTGGCTGCACAACTGGGACCAGCTCACGCCCATCGAAGAGACGATGGCGGCGCTCGACGATCTCGTGCACGCCGGCAAGGTGCGCTACCTCGGCGTCTCCGACACGCCGGCGTGGAAGGTGACCCAGGCGCAGCTGATCGCCCAGTTCCGCGGCTGGGCGCCCTTCGTCGGACTCCAGATCGAGTATTCGCTCCTCGAACGCACCGTCGAAGGCGAGCTGATGCCCATGGCCAGGGAGCTCGGCCTCGGCGTGACGCCGTGGTCGCCGCTCAAGAGCGGCATCCTGAGCGGCAAGTACACCCGTCAGAACGCGGGGAGCGTGAAGCCCACCGGCCGCGCGTGGGCCGCGAGCTACCTTCACGACAAGGCCTACACCGTCATCGACGAGCTGCAGCGCATCGCCGGGCAGATCGACACGACCGTCGCTCGCGTGGCGCTGGCCTGGGTGCAGGGCCGGCCCGGGGTAACGTCGACCATCCTCGGCGCTCGCACTCTGGCGCAGCTGGACGACAACCTCAAGGCGCTCGACCTCAAGCTCAGCGCCGAGCAGTCGGCCGCGCTCGACAAGCTGACCACGCCCACGCTCGACTTCCCCGCCGAGATCCTGCCGATGGTCCGCATGCTCCACGCCGGCGGCACCACCATCAACGGCGAGAAGTCGGAGCTGTTGCCGTTCGGTCCCACCAAGCCCGACGACCACTACTAGCTTCGCTTTGTCGCGGTGATCAGCGAAACGGGCCGGCGCGTGGCCCCAGCAGCGGCCTCATCCACCGTGTGGGCAGGGCATGCCTGCGCTGACCCAGGCTTCCAATGCCTCCACGAACTTCTCGTGCGAGAGAGGTGGAGTGGTGCGGCCGGCGCCGGGGCTCCAAGCCCAGAGGACGAGTGGATCCGACTTCATGTGCTCGATGACCTCCTCCCCCGTCCGACGGCCCCCGTTCCGTGCCGGGTCCTTCATCTGCTCGCAGATCTGCTGCTTGCTGCGGCCCTCCCACAACATAGAGAGGGGCGCCAGCTCCCAGGTCGCTACGCCTGGAACGAAGCCATCGGCCGTGTTCGTCGCCTGATGGCACGTCTGGCACGGCTGTGTGGGTGCGCCATGGCCGTTTTTTCCGCGGACGACCAGCGGTCGATGAAGAATGGCGGCGTCCGTCTGCCTTGGTGATTCGTCCTGATGGCAGTTCATGCATCTTGGATGCATGACGACGCTCGCGATCGGGTCGAACGGAGCGGGATCGGCCGCCTGGGCCGCTTCGCTGCGGCTGTAGTCGACGATCGACAGGGCGATGACTACGATGAGCGGCGCGAAGGCACGCATGATTGTTCTCCTCAAACCAGGCGCAGATTGCGCTCGAGTGGCAGCGTCCGGATTCGCTTGCCGGTCGCGGCGAAGACTGCGTTGGCCAGCGCGGGTGCCGTGACCGCCGTGGACGGCTCGCCCATCCCGCCGGGCGCCTCGAGGTTGCGCACGAGATGCACTTCGATCGCCGGCGTCTCGTTGATCCGCAGCACGCGAACGTTGTTGAAGTTCGACTGCTGCACACGGCCCTTCTCGAGCGTCACCTCGCCCCATAGGGCGCCGCTGATTCCGAAGACGATGCCGCCCTCGACCTGCGCTTTCACCGTGTCGGGGTTCACGACTGTGCCGCAGTCGACCGCGCAGACGATCCGGTGCACGCGCACTTCCCCCGATTTCGACACCTCGACCTCGGCGACCTGGGCCAGATAGCTTCCCCAACCGCTGTAGAGGAGCGAGACGCCGCGACCGCGGCCCGCCGGCAGCGGTTGGCCCCAACCGGCTGCCTGCGTCGCGAGATCCAGCACCGCCCTGGCCCGCGGCGACTTGCCGAGCAGCGCGCGCCGATACGCCACCGGATCCTGCTGGGCGGCAGCCGCGAGCTCGTCGATGAAGCTCTCGATCACGAACGTGTTGTGCGTGACTCCGACGCCGCGCCAGAAGCCGGTGTTGAGCACCGGCTCCTCGCGCCGCACGAACTCCACCTGGATGGCGGGGATGTCGTAGAGCAGGTGCACCGCTCCATCCAACCCATCCGGGTCGATCCCGTCCCTGAACGCGGCCGGCAGGTAGCGGGCAAGGATCGCCGGACCGGCGAGCCGGTGCATCCACGCGGTCGGCTGGCCGCGGGCGTCCACCCCGGCGCTCACCCGGTCGTAATAGTACGGGCGATACACGTCGTGCCGGACGTCTTCCTCGCGGGTCCAGATCACCTTCACGGGTCCCTCGACCTGCTTGGCAATGCGCACGGCCTGCGTGACGTAGTCGTGCTCGAGGCGCCGGCCGAATCCGCCGCCCAGGTAGTGGTTGTGCACGATGACCTTTTCGAGCGGCAGGCCGGTGACCTTGGCGGCCGTCGCCTGAGCGCGGGTCAAGACTTGCGAGCCGGACCACACCTCGCAGCGGTCCGGCTGGACGTG